>Ga0209518_1002087_pt1 | contig 19570 bp, 4 predicted proteins | sample RifGroB1_FD_183993 | JGI IMG/M metagenome (GOLD analysis project Ga0209518, IMG submission 183993) | Groundwater microbial communities from Rifle, Colorado, USA - Groundwater B1 (SPAdes) (version 2) | ecosystem: Environmental > Aquatic > Deep subsurface > Groundwater | place: Rifle, Colorado...
TGAACATGCCGCGCGCTGGCACGGCGTATTCGAAGACGCGCCGGGCCAGGGCCGAGCCGTCGGCCTGCGCCATGCTGTCGATGCCGGACAACAGGAGGTAGACATTGTCATTGAGCGCCCGCGCCGAATTGTAGGTGAAGCGGGCCTTGCCGGCCTGCCAGCGGTAGACGGTGGCGTGGCCCATGGGGTCTTCCACCCGGTTGAGGACGTAGGGTTCGACGTAATCCACCACCTGGCTCTTGAGCTGGCCGACCACCGGGAACAGGGCCTCGGCGCTGGCGTACTGGTAGCTGACGCGCCGCGTCTGGCTGGTTAGCTGGCGCTGGCCGTCGGCGCCCAGGACATACTGCTCCACCTCCCACTCGATGCCGGCCAGGTTGCCATGCAGGTTGTAGTCGAAGCGGATGGTCCGCCCGAGGCTGTCGTAGGCGACCACCAAGTGGCCGGTGCCGTCGTAAAAGTACCAGATGCGGTTCAGGCCGGTCCGGTCGTCCTGGCGCATGAGGCGGCCGTCTTCGCGGAAGTACAGCCGGCTATTGTCCTTGCGAATGACCACGTACTTCGAGCGGGTGCCGGCGTCGTCAGCGATGGCTGGATAGGCGGCCTTCAGGAGGTTCAGGCTGCTGCCTGGCGGCGTGAAGTCGCCATAACTGACGGATTGGCCGGAAGCCCGCGACAGGACACGGAGGTCGGTTAAGTCGTAGCCCAGGATGTTGGAACGCGCTGCATTGTCGATGGATAGTCCGCTCTGGTCCAGCTCGTAGGCCGCGCCCTGCATGAACAGCGTCAGCGTCTGGCTGCCCGAACTGCTGTCGGCCACGATTACCGGCAGGCTGGACTGCCAACCGGCGCCCAGGCCGGACTGCGCCGCCAGGGCGCTGTTCAAGAGCCCGTTGGAGCCATCGTGCGGGTTGCAGTACATGGTAAACAGGTTGGACTGGCTCAGATTCCAGACCCGGCCGAAGACGAAGTCGAAGCCGGCCCGGCCCTTCAGCACCACGTCGTTTACCGCCACCGTCAGGTCGCCGGTCTGCGGATTGACGTCCCCGGCCTGCTGGTTGAACGGCAGGTTGAAACCGGCGTTGTAGCGGCTGTCGGTCTGCGCGGCCAGGGGGAGGGAGAACGCCAACGTGACCAAAACAATCAGGAATAAATATATCTTTTTCATTCGGCAGAACTCCATCCTGCGGCCTGGGCTGCTTCAGCCAGCGGTATAAATACGGTCAGGGATTCACCTTGAATACTGCCATCTTCCGTATAGCGGTAGACGGACAGCGTGACCGGCAATTCCAGCCCATACGAGATGGCCGCGCGATTGATATGTCGGCGGCAAACCAGGCCGACATGCTGGTTCTGGTTCGAATAGCTTTCACTCTCGCTGCCGGATACCGTCACAGCCACACCACCCACAAAGGGAAGGGAGAACTCAGCCTGGGCGCTTATCGATTGAGTATCGGAATGATCCACCACATCACCACTGCCCGGGAACAGCCAAATGGCCCTGTCCAACAACAATCCCATGCCACGAGAATCCTCGGCGGACAGAATAAGTGTATAGCCATACAGTGATGATCCCATCATCCGGGCTTTGATCACCGGCCGAATGGCATCATTTGAGAAATCAACCAAGCGCGTTACGGTCTTGGTCTCCATGCTGGCGCCACTGCCCCTGGAAAGGGTGAGGCTGACCTCGAATTGCCGGCTGGTAGAAGTGACATTGAAATGATGTGTTACTGCCATGCCAAACAGCGGGGCCGAACCATCGCCGAAATTCCAGCGGGCGTTACTCCACTGAATGCCGGATCCGGTGGAACCGGCGCAGCTGAACGTGTAGGTACCCGGATTCTTCAAATCCGGATCATGCTTGATATCTGGCGTGAAGGTATCCCCCTCAATATCGATGCTCCTGTAGCCTACATAGGATTTTGAGCCGTCTTTGAGGAACATTTCCACCATCACCGGGTAGCCCATGGCGGCTTCGCGCGGCCGGAAGGCATGGATGACGGTGCTGCCGCGCAGCTGGGTGACATTTTCATTGCCATCATAGATGGACCACAGGGTGCGTTCCCAGTCGATATTGACGCCGCCGCTGTTGCGTACCGACAGTTCCATGACCGTATCGCCGTTATTGACGCCATGCGGGACATAGTCGATCACCGGCACGATGACCTGGGCGACGATGTCGCGGATCTCACCGCGTTCTATCAAGGGCGCGGCCGTACCGGCGCAATACACCAGCACGGTGTACGCGATTACCGGGGCGGTCGAGCTGGCCGGCAGCGGATAGCTGACGGCCGGGCCGCGCGCCATCTGGCCGTTGATGGTCCACTCGGTCCGTTCCCATTCGATGTTGGGACCACTGGAGCCCAAGATGTCCAGGTGCAGGATTTGACCATCGGTCGCGTCCGCGAATTCGCGGTTTACCTTGACCACGGCAGGCGCCAGCTGGTTGGCCGCGATGCGGATTACCTGGGTATGGGTAACCGGGTCGCCGCCGCCGCGCCGACCCAGAGTCAGGCTGACGCTCAGCAGGGCGTCCTGGCTGATGCCGGACAAGTTGAAGATGGCCGTGGGGCCGACTTGGCTGGAGCCCTCGCCGTACTGGCCGGCGCTGGGCAGGCTCCAGCGGGCTTGCATGAAGTCGATGTCGCTGCCGCGCGAGCTGGTGGCGTCCAGCACCAGCTTCTGGCCGATGACGTTGCCGCCGGATTCAAGGTTGAGAATTTGGTAGCCGATGACCGGCTCGATCGGCGCGGCGTCCACGCTTACCAGGCGCGTTACCGTCACGGTCTGGCCGTCGTTGCGGCGCGGCAGCGTCAGGCTGACCGAATAGTCCAGCGCCTGGTTGCTTTCCGGGAAGCGGTAGCTCAGGCTGCTGACGCCGTCGCGGGCGGCAATCATCCCGGCGTTGGCGAAGATCGACCAACCGGCGCGGAACCAGTCGATGTTGCCGAGCGAGTGCTCGGCCGAGAAGCGGAACAGCCGCGGATCGGTTTCGTCGCGCTGGTAGGTGATGACCGGCTGCACGTCAGGCATGTCCAGGTCAATCAGGTAACTCTCGGCGATGCTGTCGGAGGTCGGCTGACCGCTCACCGCCAGGCGGCGCAGCGTCAGGCTGACGCGGATCTTGCGCTGGAAGCCGTTGAGCTGAACGATGGGTTCGGCGCCAAGCACCTGGATCTGGTCGCGGCCGGGACCGGAGATGGTCCAGCTGGTATTGGCCCAGTCGATCTTCTGGCCAGCCGAGTTGCGGGCCGAAAGTTCGATATAGCTGGCATCCTCGGCCAGCGCATACTCCAGAACCGGATCGATATCGCTGTCGATGGTAAACTGCAGCGGCTCGGAGATGACGGTGGCGGTATCACCCAGGGTAGAGGCTTTGAGGGTGACGACTTTGGCGCCCGAGGTCGCGTACTCGTAGCTGAAGGCAGTGGCGTTCTGGACCGGGATTTCCTGGTTGTCGATGATCCAGGAGAACTTCCAGCGGGTATCGGGGTCCGGCTTCCAGGCCGAGAAACGCACCAAGTAGGGATTGGCCGGGTCGATCTGGAAGCTGGGCCGGGCGGCCACTTCAGGCACCGGCAGGGAGCGCCATTGGCTGGTGGCCACTTCGTCGCCATTTTCGATGATGCAGACCCGGACCAGGTATTCCTGCCCCATCTCCAGTCCGCTCAGGACGGTACCGCTCTGGCTGGAGACTTTCTTGGTTATGTGGGCAGCGCCTTCCCGGTTGGGGCGGTACTGCACGAAGTAGAAGATGTCGCCGGTGGTATAGCGGTTCCAGCTCAAGCTGGCCTCGTTGCCATTCTGGATAGCCACCTGGAAACCGGTAATCATGTTCTTCATGCCGGCCGGGCGCACCGCGCCGGGCACCAGGGGCATGGTGCTCAGGCTCAATTCGCCCGCACCGCTGCTCAAGGCCGTCATATTGTCCGCGAAGGCGAACTGGCTGATAGCCTGTGTGTCGCCTTGCAGGCTTTCGAAGGCCAGCCGGCGGCCATCGCCGGTGAAGCATGGGTAGTCGGCCTCGGTCACGCCGGCGCTCAAGCGCAGGGCGGCCTGGTCCGGATTGTCGCCCACCGCTTGGGCCGGATGGCGCAGGTCAAAGACGCGCAGGTCGGACTCGCTGGGCCTGGACAGGTACACGACATAGACATCCTTGCGGAAATCGCGCTCCGAAACGAAGGCGATCTTGGACTCGACGTCGTAGTCCTGGTTGCTGATCTCGTGCGGGTAGACGCTGGACCAGACCGGCATGGAGTTGCGGGTCTGGTTGGCCGTCAGGCTGATGCGCAGGTTGGTATTGCGGGTATCGACGATTTCCAGATTCTCGCTGCCGCTGTAATCGGTGGAGAACACCACGTAGCGGTCATCCGGCGAGTAGTACGGGAAACGGGCATTCTCGTCCGAGCTGAACAGCCGGTCCAGGGCGCCGCTGGCCAGATCATAGACGTAGATCTGCCAGTTGCCGCCGGCCGGCCGGGCCGCGAAGATCAGCTTGCTGCCGTTGGAGTTGAACTGCGGCCGCTCCAGGCGGCTGCCGGCCAGGCCGGGCAGCGCGATAAAACGCAGTTGCTTGGTTTCGGTATCCGAGACGTACAGGTACTGGAAGCCGCCGGCCGGACTGGCGGCCGGCGCGGCCGGGCCGCTGGCGCCGAACAACGGCAAGCGGGACAGGAAGACCAGGCTGCGGCCGTCGGGGGCCAGGGCCGGATAGTTGAGCAGGCCATCCACCGGGGGCAGGCTGTCGGAGGACAGCAGCTTGGTCAGGTCGCTGCCGTCTGGTTTGGACATGTAGATTTCGCGGTCGCGCAGGAAGACCAGGCTATTGTTGCGGACGCGGGCGCGCAATTCTTCCCACTGCGGCAGGCGGAACATGGATAACAAAGAGGAGCTGGAACTGAGCACCAGGGCGTAATAATAGAGCTGACCGCCTTCTTCGCGGGCAAACAGGCTCAGGTCGGACACGGCCGTCAGGAGGTTGGCCGCCATGAAGTTGGCCGCGCCGGCCGTGCTGTCATAAGCCAGCCGGGTTATTGGCCGGAAGCTGGCGTCAAAGACCTGGATGTCGCGCCGGCTCTCGTCCCAGACCATGATGCGGTTTTCATACGCGGCCAGATGGGCCGGCTTGATGAACTGGCCTTCGCCGGTGCCGAAGCCGCCGAACTGGTCGAGCGCATTCCACTGCGGACCGAGCCGCACCAGGCGCTGGTTGAGGGTGTCCGCGACCAGCAGGCCCTGGCCGTCCAGAGCCAGGCGGGACTGCCGGCCCAGGTCGCGCGCGCCGGCGATGCTGACGTCCGCGTTGCTGACGTGGTCGGTATCGAGGCTGAAATCAGGCTTGAGCGGCAGGGTGACCAGCGTGACGGAATCCTTGTAGCTGAGCACCAGGCGGCTGGCGTCGCCGGCCAGGGAGGCCACTTCTTCCAACAGCGAAAGCTGGGCGCGGATGGCGAAGTTGCCGTACGCGTTGGCCTGCAGCAGGTACAGCGTGCTTGTGCCGGACCGGTTGGCCACCACCACCAGACGCTGCCGGTCGATGGCCAGGAGGCGCTCCGGCTGGCTGATATTGAGGGCGGCCAGGTTGACGCTGGACAGGACATTGGACAGGAAGGCGTCGTCGGCCGAAATTTCGTAGCGGTCGATGATGCCGCTGTCGTTGGCCTTGCGCAGCACGAAGACATTGCGCGAACCGTCGGCCAGGCGGATGACGCTCATGCCCAGGGCCTGGTTCACGGCCTTGCTGGAAGCTTCGCGCACCTGTTCGTGGATGATCAGGCTGTCGGAAGCGGAGAAGAATTGGCCGTCGGTGGTCAGGACGCGCACCCGGGGCCGCACCAGGCCCAGGCTGGAGTAGCGGTGTTCCCAACTGCGGCTGCGCGCGGCCTGGCTGGCCGGGTCATCGACGATATCGGTCTCGTCGTAGATACCGTCGCCATCAAAGTCGATGCTCCAGACGGCGATGCCGTCCATCCGGGCGGCGCAGTCGATGCGCACCAGCGAGCCGGCCGCCTCGCCGGCCATGGCCCGGCTAGACAATGTCAGTTCCAGCGGCATGAACAGCTGGTTGGCGTGTACTACCACGTCGCGGTAGAAGATCTTGCGGCTCTGGCCGTTCAGGGCCGGGAAGACCACGGCCAGGCGCAGCGTGGTGACAATCTCGCGCTCCGCGCTGCCGGGATTGACCATGATATCCTCGACGATGAAGCTGCGGTCTTCGTTGAGCCGCGCCCGCTTCCAGGCCGAGAAATCGCCAACTGCGCCAGAGGGGACACTCGAGTCGGCCACGTACAACTGGGCGTGGGCCGGGACGGTATCGGCCAGGCTGCCGTACATGGACAGCGGCATGTAGCGCACGCGGCCGGAAGGATGCACCAAGCTGGTCAGGCTATTGTCGGCCTGCAGCCGGTAATCGGCGTAATTGCCCACGTCGTCGTAGGCCGTAATCAGGAATTCGTTGACGCCGTCGCGGCTGAGCGGCAGATTGGACAGACTGAAGCTGCCGTCGGCCCGCAGGCTAGCCAGCTGGCCGTTGACGGTAACCCGGTTCAGGCTGGCATCGGTCAGACAACCGGCCGCGCCAACCACATTGACGGCGTACCAGACACCATTACTGTCGTATACCGGCTGCAGGCTGATGGTTGTCGCCGGGTTGACGAAGCTGGGACGGGCCACGTCCACGAAGAAACGGACGATGCGCAGGGGCGAGGACTGGTCATTATGAAGGGCCTTGATCTGAAGCGTATGTTGCCCCTCGGCCAGGTTGTAGAGCCGCACCGAACGCCAGTCAGCGTTGGGCGTGGTCCAGCCGCCTTCGTCGAAATTGTAGGAATATTGGATATCCTGGCGGAATTGGCCGTCGAGCAGGCCACGCCAGGCGATAAACACGTTATTGAAGGCGATGAGCGAATCGACCGTGTCGGTCAGCACCAACTCCGGCGCGTTTCCGGCGTTGGACAGGTTCAGTTCGCGGCTGTCCCCCAAACTGCCGCTACCCGTCTCGCCAGTCAACGTCAAGCGCAACAGATGGTTGCCGGGCGCCACCGGCAGGTCATGGAAGAAGCCACGGTTTTCGACGCCGTTAGGGGTCACGTCGATGGTGCGGAGCAGGTTGACGGAACTACCCTGGACCAGCTCCAGGCGGGCGCGCAAGGTTTGGACGCCAGACTGGCGGAACTCGAAGCTCAGGCTGGCCTTGTTGTCGGCCAGGCGCAACAGGTCGAATTGTTCGAGGCTAAGGCTGACGGTGGTGTCCGAATCGCCCGGAGCATCGGTATCCGGCAGGCGCCAGACCAGATTTTCGATGACCGTTTCGGCATACACCTCACCGGCGTAGCGCAAACGCAGCGTGCAGTCGTATTCGCCCAAGGCCGGCAACAAGTCATCATAGAACAGCGCCGCCCGGCCGTAGCTGTCCAGCTTGAAGCTGGGGCCGCTCAGCGATACGCCATCCTCGCCTCGCAGCAGGGTGTTAATTTCCATATCGACGAACATGGCGTCGGCGGTATTGTCCGGCGAGCCAACCGTCACATCGATACGGTGCTCATTATCGCTATCCTCGATGGAACCCATGAGGGTGGCGAGCGGTATGGTCACGGCGGCGGTGGCTCCCGCGCCTGGCAGTTGGGCGTAAGACAAGCCGCTGAAATCATAGCTGGCGTCGAAATAGAAGGCCTTGTACTCCACCGTCAGGCTGGCCAGGCTGACCAGATTGTCAAAGACCAGCGGCAAGCGGCCACCATTATCCAAGCTCAGGCTGGCCCAAGCCGGCTGGCCGGCGCCGATAGCGCCCAGTTGCCAGGCCGCGGGGTCCTCGTTGATGAAATCCTGGGCCAGGATGACAGCGCGCTCGACCGGGCTATCGGCGGCGTCGCGGTACTGGAGCCGTACCGCCAGGGCAGCATAGAGCGGTTCGGCGCCGGGTAGCGGGGCGCTGCTGCCGTCATAGGCGAAATCCAGGAAAATGTCGGCTGCCCGCCCCAGGAAGATGACCGGCGTGCGGTTGAGCAGGCTGAAGCGCGGCGCGGCGCGGCGCTCAAAGACCAGGCTGGCGGCATGGTTGCGGCCATTGATGACGCTGGCCAGGTTCAGGCGATAACGCCCCATCGGTAGGCTGGCCAGGCTGCCGGGCAGACCCTGCCCGGCGGCCTGGTTGGCGCCAGCCGCGTCGCGGATTTCGTAGCGGCTGCTGCTGATATCCGCCTCCACCAGTCCCAGCCGCATCGTCCGGACAAGCTGGTCCGTGCCGGCGTCGTAGCTCAAGGTTAGGGGATGCAGCTCCAGGTAGAGCGGGTTGCGGTAAAAGCGCTCCAGAACCACATGGTCCAGGTAGCCTTCCGCGAAACTGGTCCGCGCCAGATTGGCGCCTAGTACCACGTTGTCAACCCGGTGCTCGCCATAAGGCAGACCAGCCATGGTCGGGCTGATAGGCAAAGCGCCTTCATGGCGGGCGGCGGTCTGGCCGTTGACGTAGAGGTAAGCCTTGCTCTCGGCGTAGGAGTAGCTGAGCTGCAGATGCTGCCAACCGGCCAATACCGGCACGGCGCTGGTCTCCAGCACCGGGCAGCTGCCATCGGCCTGCTTGAGGCCGAAACGGTAGACCGCCCGGCCGTCAGCAGCGAGGACGGTGTCCAAGCGGACATACTCGCTGTCCAGAATGGTGACGGTCTCGTTGACGAAGCCGTCCGCGCGGGCGTTGAGCGGTTTGTACCACAGGCTGACGGTACCGTCCAGGTCAAAGGTGGTAAAGGTGCTGGCCGCCGCCGCGGGCAACGTGGCTGGCAGACGGTAGTTGCCCTCGTTCAGGGCCATATCCAGGCCGAGTTCCAGAGTTTGACTGGTACGGATGAACAGACTGACCTCGGCCGGCGTCAGCATGGCCTGGTTGTCGAAGGTGAACTCGAAGCGGCCACTCTGCAGCGGCCAGGTGGATTCCTGACCATTGATGCGCAAAGTCAAGCTGGCCGCCCCGGCAGCCAGGCTATCCGTCAGGATGGTGCCGGAAACGGTGTAGTAGCGGGCTTGGGCCAGACCGTAATTGGAACGCTTGTTGCCGAAGGAATAACGGCCGCTGGCGCCGGCCGGCGTCAGGCTGAAACCGCCAGGCGTGCTGGCCAGGTTCAGATTGAACAACACCGGGTTGTCCGCGCCACTCAGAATGATGGCCGGTGTACCGCCAGTGCTTTGTTCCAGGAAATTGCGGCGGCCGCGCGTGGCGGTCAAGGCGCCAGAAGCATCGCCTTGCCGGTAATCGGCGTTTTCCGTGTTGGTCAGGCCGGTGGCTGCCGGATTGTGCTGACGCAGGGCGCTGGCCAGCACGGCGTCAAATTCATTGGGCAGGAAGTTGAAGGTCTGGGTGCCCGAACCGGTGTTGCGGTCGCGCAGATTGTACTGGCGCAGGAGGTCGTTATCGGACAGCCAGCGGTCCGAGCGGCGGGCGCCGGCGATGGCATAGAAACCGGTATTGGCGCCAAAGCTGGCCGGCCCAAAAACCGCCTGGGCGCCGGCCGCGACCAAGCGGGCGGCCAGGTCGCCATAGGCGCGCAGATCATAGCTGAAATCAGGCACAGTACTACCGTTATTGACGGTAATGGTCAGGGTCTTGTCGTCGCCCTCGTTGACTACCCGGATGGCCAGGTACTGCCAGTCGGTAGGCGCCAGGGCATAAGGGACGTCGAAACTGAAAGCTGCTAAGGCTCCTTGGCCGGGGAAATGAAAAGTAAACCGAGTAGTGTCTTCATCAAACATTTGGTAGAAACCACGCAGGATTGGGACATTGGCCGCGTCCTGCAAGGCGAAGAACTGGCGCTCCGGATACGGACTATAGATAGTGTGGCCCGCCGCCTCGTCTTCCTGCCGCAGCCAGAAACTCCAGGTGCGGGCGTTGCTAGCGGTGGCAGTGCCGTTGGCAAAGCGGCGCTGGGCGTCGGTGAGGAGCAGATTCTCTGCCAGCAAGCGCGGATCACTAGTGGCCGCAACCGGCGCTTCGTAAGCCCGGTTGTGGAAAGATAGATCGGACCAGGTGCTGGCCGGAGCAGCCTTCTCGCCCGTCAAGTACACTGCGTCCGGTTCCACCAGTATGGAGCTGCCGGGGATGACCGGCGAATAGATGATGCGGAGGCAGGCTGGGTCGTAGAAAGTATAGCCATTGCCGGCGACTAATTGTTGCGCGGCGGCCGTCATTTGCGCAGAAAGAGCAGCAGCCTCCACAATATAGTAGTAATGGCTGGCTGTCTCTAGGTAGCGTTGTTGTCCTCCAGTCAAGCTAAGAGTTACTGGAGAAGTATCGGATAGATCACCTGTAACATTGTTTCTTCGGACTCCATAGACTTGGAATTTTATTTTGCCATCTATGCTATCAAAGAGAGGAATACCATTATTCTTTGGTATACTAAAAACCAAATATTTATTCCGCACAGTATTATCCAATTCAGCTTTCATTGTTAGGAAAAAAGAAAGCGTTGGAATAGACACGCCACCATCAAAGCCAATTATGATAGTATTTCCGGACAGCGCAATAGAACGCCCAAAATTGGTTTGGCCAGGCATCGCCTGTATTATTTCAGATTCGGCCCATTGGTTGCTGGTATTGTGTTGGAATAAGTAAACCTTGTTATTTAGGGGATCACTGCAAGCTAATAGATTATCTGTTGATGCAATGCTATTACCAAAATTGTTAGTGCCGCTTGAGTTAGAAGGCAATAGAGTTTGATTCACTCCAGAAAAACCGGCGGAATATACTTGAACTAAACCAGAGGTAGGCGCATATCCTGTCCGTGTAATATATAATTGGTTCTGTTGCGATAAAGTAGGATAATAGCCGATAAATGTATCACCATAATTAATTGTCTTAATTCGAGTAAACGGAGCAGAATCGCTATATACCGTTACATTTTTATTTCTTATTTCTCGCTCATCAATAGTTACACTAGTAATAATTGCATGAACTGCAAAAAATCCATCACCTATTACGACTCTGTCCCCAAAACTACCATAAGTGGATGGGGGGCTTTTAACGTTATACGGTAATATTTTTGTTGACTCCACCCAAATCCCACTTGCATTCTTCTCAAAAATGTAGACAGCACCACTCGTCCATTCAACTGTATAGTAATGCGAGGCTGAAGGCGCTCCGACTACCATCGTTGATCCATTAAACGCCAGCGATTTGCCGAATTGGTTGCCAACCATATGATCGGACGCACGTAACGGGGATGCTTGCATAGTCCATAGATTAGAACTGAAATTGCTGACATAAACGCTGTCCCTGGCTCCAATCATAAGGGTTGAGCCATCAACGGCAATTGATTGGCCAAACAAATCAACATCAGTTGCGATATTGGGCAAGGTTGTATGCAACAGCCAAGAAGAACCAGTTTTGCGATAAATATATACCTTGCCTCTACGCCCTCCGCTGCGATTGGCATTTGGTGCACTGACAATCAGCCATTCTCCATCGCAAGCAACATATTTTCCAAATTCACTGGAGGGGTCATTATCCGGATCGAGAAGTGAAATTCTAACACTATTATTGTATAAAAGATTAGCTGTCCTAGGTGCCATATTCCACCGTAAAAACTCGCTCGGCGCGAACTTGGTGTGGTCCGGAAAATCCCGACTCTGGTACAGGCTCTCGTTGGGCAGCACCGGCGTGCCAGTGTAGACCGGCAGGGGGAAAACCACGTCTTCCACCGGCGTGTCGTTGCCAATCTGCTGGCTGGCGTTCAGGCCGCTTTCAGTGCCGGTCTGGCCAATGCGGCCGGCCCGGTCGCGGATCTCCACGGAAACCAGCCGATCAGCCGCCGGCTGCAGGTTGCGGGCGGCCAGCCCCGACCAAGTCAGCTGGAGGGTGGCGTCATCCAGGCGGCGCAGCTCGGGTAGCACCGAAACGATACTGGCGCCGTAATGGAGGATAGCCTCCTGGTAGTTGGCCTCGTGCACCAGTACCGAGATCGTTTCCAGCGTGGCGTTGTCTGCGGCGTAGCTGACACCCTGCAGGGAGGCTTGCGGCGCCAGGGAGTCGTACAGGAAACTGTACTCGCGGCTGAGCGCCGCCTGGCCGCGTTCCTGGTAGCGCACCGTCAGCTGATTCAGGCCCTGGCGCGGATTGCTTATGGCCAGGGCAGCCAGATTGCCGGGCATGCCGTCCTGCCAGAGCAGCCCCCCATTCAGCCGCACTTCCAGGCTAGTGCTGGGGTCCTTGCTTACCGCCAGGGCGGGCAAGACCAGCCCGTTGGCTCCATAGTAAACGTCGCTGCGCAAGCCCGGCGTAAAGCCGATCTGGGTCGGCGCGCTGCTGGCGCTTTCCGGCACGGTAAAAAGGTAATCCGACAAACCGGCCTGGCGGTTGGCCATGGCCACGCTGACCACCTGGCCACTGCCGGCCACCCGGTACAGGAGCTCCCAATGCAAGCGGTTGACACCGGTCTTGATGTTAGAGAGGAGCAGCGGCTGATTGCTGAGCTCGTCGACCAATCGGTAGCGGTTATTCAGGATTTTCTGCACGCGGCCGCGGCGGACTTCGCCGAAGTTGAGCGAGTATTCCAGCAGCAGGTCGCCCTGGGCTGGATCGAGCGGCAGATCGGCGCGCGTGAAATTCAGCTCGAAGGGTACGCTCAGGCTAGCGCGCTGCGCTGGCGTCCAGTTGGCCGGAGCGAGGGGCGCAAAATCGGGCGCAAAATAGCAATCCGCAAAATCCTTGCGCGCCTCGATACGCAAGGCCCGGCCCATGCCGGTCAGCGACGGGATGGCCGGAATGACGCCCAGGTACAGCGACTTGGCAATCTCATTGGCCTGCAGCGTGTAGTTTGCGGTCAACTGGAAGCGGTTGCCAGCTTGCACCGGCACCAGAATCTCGGTCGCGCTTCCCCCGAAGGTCAGGCCGGGCGTATAGCTACGCACCAGCACCTCCTCCAGCTTGTGCAGGCTGACCACCTGGCCGCGGATTTCAACGCTGCCGCTGAAGCTGAAGGGACCGACCGGCCGGTTGCCCTGCTCGCCTACCGCCACCGCCAGGCGGCTACTGACCGGCACGGGCACGCCACCGATGGTCTCGTTGGTCGTCAAGTCCTCGCCGACGGCGAAGACGATGCGTTGCTCGGCTTGCGGCAGGTTATAATTTACTACCGGAAAGACGTCCGCTACCTGGAAGTAGGTGCGCGCCCCGCCGGGATTCTCGGTATACAAACGCAGTTGCTGGCGGCCGGGTTCCAGCGCCAGGCTGTCTTCGAAGGCCAAAGCCCGGTAATCGCGGCCGGGGTCGGACGTTCGGCCCAGCGCGCTGTAGGCGGCGGCGGCATTCGGCGCCGGGCCGCTCGTCAGCAGTCCTTGCCGGAGGAGGCTGACCTCGGAACCGCCGGCGTTCGGGTAGGTGTGGATCTCATAGCCGACCACGGCGCCATTCATGCCGTAGGCCAGGCCTTTCAAGCGCAGGCTGGCGCTGTCTTGTTCCAGCTCAGCCCCCAGGTCTTGCCAGCCCAGGCTGGCATCCTGGTACGCCACCTGGCCAATACCGGCCAGGGCTTCCACCAGGCGAACCTTGAAAGCCAGGCTGGCGTTTTGGCCGCTGGCATTGGAACAGGCCAGGTTGACCGGATAGTCGCTGGTGTTAGCCGGAATCGCCAAATTATAATGGAAGGAACCGTCGCGGCCCAGGGTCACGGCGCTGCCATTGATGAACACTTCCGACACGGTCCGATCCTGGATAATGCCGTGCAGCGGCAGGTTCAGGCTGGTCTGCCCGGCCTGCCGGGTTACCAGATGCTGGATTTTCTTGGCCACGCGCCAATTGGCCACCACCGGGCTAACGGCGCCGGGACTGGCCAGGCGCAGATCGAATTGCAGATAACTGGTGGCATCCGCCACTACGCTGGCGGCGAACTCGACGCTGATGCGTTCGCGGCCGGTGTCGTCATTGGTCTGGCGCACGACGCTGAAGGCCGGGTTGGGAACGGACAGCAAGCTGGCCAAGTTGGCCGGCTCGCTGCCCTCATAGCCACCCTGGCAGACTAGGCTGTCGGAGGCCGGGTTGATGGTTCCGGCGTCAGCCCGACGGAACAGCCTGAAGCCGAGCTTGACGTTGGCGGCGGTGGTGGCCAGCCAGGCGGCATCCACCTCAAACGAGAAGCCGGTCAGGGCTTCTACTTCCGGATTGGCGTAGGTGAAGGCAAAACGGCCGGGAGTGAGCGGATCGTAACGCTGGAAGCTGGCTTGCATGGTCTGGTCCAGGCCAGTACCGGCGCTGCTGGCACCGTAGCCATGCAGGATGCAGCCTTCGGGTGTTACCTGCGCGCTTAAATGGCCCGGCTGCACGGCAGCGGCAGACGGATAGTTTGAGGGAGAGCCAGCGACGGGAATGTAACTGTTGAAGAAAACCTGGCCGGCATGATCCTCCAGCCGGTTCGCCTGGTCAATGAGGAAGTGGAAGCGATCGGCGGTAAAGGCCACGGCGCGCAGAGACCAGTCCCCAGTCAGGTTGAGCCAATCGGCGGCGGCCAGGTCTACCGGGGTGGTGATGAAGCTGGCCGGGCGGAAGCGATGCTCCATGACAACATAAGCTTGTTTGGCAGCATTGACCAGCACGTAAGCATTATAATCGCCCGACTCATAGAAACCGGGCACCAGCACCGCGGCCCGGTAAGCCTCCGGCAGGTTCAGGCTGACCGGCCGGTACAGCCCGCCAGACAACTGGCAGGCGGAAACGCGCCCATCGGTATCGCGCAAGAGCACGCTGCGGGCATCGGGCGAGAGGCTGAACTGGCTCAAGGCCAGGTTGTTCAGCAAGGGAAGGGCCTCCAGCTGGTCGACCCGGAGCGTACCAGCCTGCTCAACCGCCAGGTCCAGGCGGAAACTGTACAGGTTGGTAAAATAGTTGCCGTACAGGTAGATGCGGCCGTTGCGGGCTTCCACGAACTGAACATGACGCAACGACGTGGCGAAGCGCAGGTTGACCAGGTTGCCGTCGCGCAGCAGGTACAGGCCGGAGTCGTCGGCGTTGACCATGTTGCTGACGCCGAGCAGCAGGCTACTGCCGGAGACGCACAGGTCATAGCCGTACATGCCGCTCTGCGTCAGCACTTTCACCCAGGCCTCGGCCGTCGCGGCGCGACGGTACAGGGTCAAGGTTTCATTAAAGCTGGCCAGGGCATAGAGCGTCCCGTCCGGCAGGCGGGCCGTGTCCACGACATGGCTCAAAGCCTGGCCCGAAGCGGTCTGCTCGGAGCGGGTGACCACACTGGTAGCCGTCAAGCTCAGGCTGCCATCGGCGCCCAGCACGACGCCAGACTGGGTCAAGGCTTGCCCGGCGGCGTAAAGATTGAAGCGCGAGGCTGAATCCAGGCTGTCCTGCGTAAATATGTTGGGCTGGATCAGGTTGATGGCCAACCGGCTGTCGTCGATGTAGACGATGCGGTTGATTTCCGCCTCGGCCGCGCCGCTGGTGGCCTGGCGATTCTTCCAAGCGGTCAGGACCAGCTCGCCCTGCCCCAGATCGGCCGGCAAATCGATGGCGAAATCGTTGTAGAATTGATAGCGTGCCTGGGCAGCGCTGCCGACGGGCATTTCGCGGATGCTCAACAGACGGCTGGCCAGCAAGACCCGGCTATCCTGGTTTGGATTGCGCGGCCGGAAGACCACGCGCAGGCTGACCTCGTTGGGCTGCTGCGTCTCGCCGGGTGAGGCCGCCATGGGCCGGTACAGCGAGTCGATTTCGCCGGTTACCACCAGGCTGCCGGTTTCCGGCTTATAGAAGCTGCCTTCCAGCGGTGTCAGGAAGCCGAACAGGGAGGCGTCTTTCCGGTAATACACCTGGATAGTCTGGGCATAATTGGCGCCTTCCGGACTGGCGGCGACGGCATTGATGGTATTGAAGCCGGGGCGGAGCCATATCCTGGCCTCGTAAATGTCATTGGTGCCGTCCTTCTCGCCGCGCGCCTCCGCCGTCAGGCCGTTGACAATGACCGGATAGGACGAGGAGACGCGGACATTGACCATGTCCGTACCCAGCAACTCGTGGTCGGAGGGCGACAGGATGCGCAGGAAGCGGTCGGCCTGGGAACGGAAGACTCGTACGCTGTCGCTGGCCAGGATCTGGCCGTCAGCATTGAGCAGCTCGGCCTTGATCTGGTTGAAGCCATAGGCCAGCGGTACGGCAGCCGCCGTCAGGACACCGGAAGCCTGGCCGGCCTGGGCGGCCGGCGCGTAGCCGGCGCTGGCGTTTGACAAGCGCACCTGGTAACCGGCGCCATAGCTGTAGACGGCGGCAACGGCGGTGGCGGCCGGCTCGAAGACCTGGTTTTGGCGCGGGTTGGAGATAACGATATACGTATTGTTCGCCACCGCCGCCCTGATGTGGAAGGGCAGCGAATCGACCCAGCAGGCGCTGGGGACGGATTGCCCGGCTCGATCCAGCATGCCGGCATCAACCAGGCGCAAGTCGGTGGCGGCGCTGCCGGCGGCCTGGGCCTTGAAGGTCAGCGTGGCGATAGCGCCATCCTCAAAGCAGCCGGCCTGGCTACCTTGCATGCCAAAAGAGACCACGACGCGGCCGCCCCGCTGGACGGCGGCCGCCCCGCTGGCTTGCGCCCATAGCAGTTCGCCCCGGCCGGTATTGGCGGTAACCACCGCACCGGGCTGCAAGTCTTCAAAACTCAGCTGGTCGGCATTGAATTGGACGTCGAAAAACAGACCATGAAGGCCGGGGTTGCCGGTCAGCGTGACGGTGGCGGTGATCAAATCGCCGACAGCGTACTGGTCGCGGTCGGTAGTGATCCGGACGGTTGGGGTTGGGCCAAGCGCGCTGGCGGCCATCAGCAGACTGACAAAAACGATCATCAAGGTTTTCTTCATGGTTTTCCTCTGTTCAAGAAATTTCGGTGCAGGACGGGAAGCGGGTTTTACCAGCTGTCGGCGACGGAAATGTCGTAACTGGCCAGATTCTGGCCGGCCAACTCGCTGTCAGCCAGGCAGAAGACGCGGAAGTACAAGCGGGTAGCGGTGCTTGTGGCGTTGAAATCGGAAAAGGTGAACAAGCCATTCCGGGTGGAAAAACCTTGTTCAGCCTTGAAGCCATCAAAATAAAATTGCAGGCGCAAGTTTTCCAGGGGCAGGAGCGCGTCGAAATTGACGCTGACCGTAAACGTCTGGTTGGCTTGGGCCTGGGCGGCCGTGACATCAATGCAGAACCAGTCCTGGTCCGGCAGCGGCGCCGGAACGGCATCCTGCAGGTGGTACAGGCTGACTCCGACCGGGTCGCCATTGACCTCCAAGATGGTAGCCTCGCCGAGGGCATTGTCCGGCTCCAGCAAATCGACTGTGGCGCTGTGGTAAAAACCGGTCGCGGCGGGTCGATCCATGCGGCTGGCCACGCCATTGGCCGGCTTATAGACGATCAGGTAAAAATAGACGGTATCTTCCAGGATGGCGGTATCTTCCCATTGGTTGATCAGAAGATTTTCGGCCCGGAGACTGAAAGTGTCCAGCCCCCCGCCCGTAGAGCGATACACAGCATAGCTGCCGTCCGTGCGCGCATCAATCGACCACGCCACCGTAATAGCCGCGTCGGCCGGCAACATCGAAACCGACAAGGCGCCAAGGCTGAAGCAACTCATGTCCGGCATTGCTACCGGATCGGTTGGATCGGTTGGGTCGGTCGGATCAGTCGGGTCGTCAACCGGATCCTCAATCGGATCTTCGATTGGATCCTCAATCGAATCCTTAATCGGGTCTATCACGGGGCAGCCGAGCATTACGATTAAGGAAAGCAACAATAATAGACAGCAGAAGGGCTTGAACGTACGCATTTTGCCTCTCATGAACGAAGATGGTCTGTCTGCTTGCGCAGCGTTGGTGTTGAAGTATTTTATGGGAGAAACACAAGGTGACTGACTGGTTCATCGAAACCGATGATAATACCTCGCACGAGACTATCACAATTGTTGTGGTTTTGCAAAGCCCGTCTTTATAATATTACACTAAGCTGTTGCTATTTAGAGTTTTTAGAGAATTGATGAAACATAAAGAATATTTACTATTCAATTAATGTGATATTGACAGCATGCGTGATTAAACAATCGAACTGAAACCGGATCCTACCTTCGAGCCCTCCGCGGGAAACGAAAAAAGACCCGCCGCTCCCGCGACGGGCCAAGCAATCACCTAATTTTAACTCAGGCCACTACCAGCAATTCAACCGGGCTAGCATACACCCGCGGCTCCTTGACCTGGTAGTCGCCAGAAGAGTACTGCGACACCAGCTCCAGCCGGTAGGACTGGCCGACGGCCAGCTGGTCCGGTACGAAGAACTCGAGCTGGCCGGGCCGATTGCAGGTCAGGTAGCTGGCCGGCACCTGGATGCGGACGGCCGCGTCCAGGGTATCGACGAAGTAGATGCCGACGCGCGGGTCGTCGCCCGTCACGCGCAGGCGCTGGCCGCTCAGGCGCAGCGACCGGCCGGCCGTAATCCGGCTGTCCGCCTGGCTGCTAAACAGGTCGACGATGCGGTTGATGAAGCCGCCCGGCTCGGTTTTGTTAACGCTGGCGGTGGACAGGTTGGTCGTGATGGCGTGGGCCTCGGTCGTCGGCGTGCAGTGCAGCTCGAAGCGGTTCAACTCCGTCGGCGAGGGATTGTCGCCGGAGACGCCGCCCTTGACGCCCAGGTAGGCGGTGCAGATATCCAGCACGTTGACGGCGCTGCCGGTGGCCAGGAGGCGCAGGATCTCGGTCTTCAAAAGGCCGGCGCAGTACTGGATGGTCAGCGGCCGGACGCTGGTTTCGTGCTCGCCGATGTGGGCGATGATGTTGGCCAGGTCGTTGGCGTCGTACTCCGCTGCCGGGCGGCCGGCTTGGTCATAGCTCCAAGCTTGGCTAGTAGATGGTCCAGGTTTCGCCGTGGTTCGGGTCGATCTGGCGCACCAGGCGCCCTAGGCCGTCGTAGCTATAGTCGGTACGGCGCTCGTCTACGAGGCTGGTGCCGCGCCGCTGGATAACGACCAAGGGGTGTCCAGCTAGGTCGGTCCAGGTTTCGGTTACTAAGCCGGTGGCGTCGGTGGTGGTGCTGTGGCAAGCTGTCCAGCTGGTTATGTTTTGGTCAGTAGTTCCGCCGGTCTCTGGGGCTGGCAGGGTTTGGGTCAGGGGGCGGTTCAGGTAGTCGTAGCTGGTGGTGATGATATTGCCCAGCTGGTCGGTAAAATCAGTCACGTTGCCGTCGGTGTCAAGCGCCAGGTTTATGGTGGCCAGGATGGTGTCGCTGTCGTAGTCGGCGCCGGCCTCTCCTTGCTGGGCTTTGACCAGGCGCAGCCAGGCGTCGTAGTCATACTGCTGGACTTGGTAGCCGGGGCGGACGACGCGGACTTGGTGGTTGGTGTCGTAGGGGAAGCGCGGCGTAGCGGGCGGGCCGGCGCTTTGAGCCGCGATTGTTATAGAACGGTTACGGGGTTATAGAAGACGACGGCGAGGAGCTTGTTCATGGGAGGCTGTAGACGCGGGGCCTGGCGCTTTCAAGCATGGCGGCGCTTATCGCTTGGCCATGCTTGGACGCGCCACCCGCGGCGTCGCGGCTGCCCAGGGTAAGCGG
>Ga0209518_1002090_pt1 | contig 19558 bp, 19 predicted proteins | sample RifGroB1_FD_183993 | JGI IMG/M metagenome (GOLD analysis project Ga0209518, IMG submission 183993) | Groundwater microbial communities from Rifle, Colorado, USA - Groundwater B1 (SPAdes) (version 2) | ecosystem: Environmental > Aquatic > Deep subsurface > Groundwater | place: Rifle, Colorado...
CTCCCTTTGGACGTAGAGTTCTTTCTCGGGGATCAGAATCGTTTCCGTCATTTGCACACCTCGGCAATGAATTTGTTGACCGTCGCCTCATCGACGAAAGAGAATCCATCTTTCATGGTGATGGTCGCTAGGGTGGCGCCCTGAAGGCGCGGATCGCCGACTCCGGCGTCGCTTTCGGCGCACATCTGAATCGTCTGCAGCGCCAGGCGCATCGCCTCATCGAATTCCATTTCCCGGGGGTTGCGAGTCTTGAAGTAGTCGGTAAGTTTTGTTTTCGCTTCTATTCCGCCGGAACCGTCCGCAATGAACGGGCTGTCCGGCCGAAGGACGCATCCGTCCTCGAAAATTTCCAAAAGATGCGGTCTTCCGGTCTTGATATCCAGTCCGGCAAAATGCAGTTCAACTCCGATCTCTCCCATGTAGAGCCCGAGGGTCTGCATGAGTTCTTCGAGTTCCCTGATCTGTCCGCGCACCGGCATTTCTTCCCCGATGCGGAACTTTGTTGAGGCCAGGACATTCTTGAATATCTTGGCGACAATCTGCGCCATACTGACCGTTCCGCAGAACGAAACGGCCGAGAAGGCGGAGGCGCGGAAGATCTTCGGGAAATTCTTGCGGACGATCTTGTACCCGCCCGTGACTTGCCGGTCCGCAGCGATCATGATCCCGTCTTTGTACAAGAAGGACATGATGACCGTTTTCGTTCCGACATTTTTCTTACCGGCCTTAACCCCATTTTTGAAGGCATTTGCGACCGCTTCATCAACAATGCGTTTCGCGAAGGCTGACGGTGTCTCGTAGTCCATGACAACTCCTCCTTTTTAGCTTTTAAGCTGCTACGGCCATTTTGGGTCTATCGCATAGAAATGTCAAAATATTGATTTTATGCCCGAACGGAGTAGGTTGTAGGTAGCATTTCGATATCAAGTAAGAGGGGGTGAAGTTATGCGCCGCCCGAGAGTCGTTTTTTCAAAGGAAGCCCTTTTGGGCATCGTCTATTCTGCCGGAGAGCAGTTTCGAGAAGAGTGTTACGGGTTTGTATTCGGAGACGAACCTAGGGGCAATAGAGGACCTTTTAGCGTAACCTGGGTTCATCAGATGGGCAGGGTCAAGAGGGAATCGAGCGGCGATAATAGTTTTGTTATCCCCGATGCCCGAGCGCAGAACAGGCTTAAGGCGTTGTTCGAGGTCACTCACGCACATGTGCTCGGCCACATACATTCCCACCCCCAAAAGGGTTCCTCCACGGGCGATACCAGCATTAGCGATTCGGATTTCGAGCGAATGGAGAATTGGGATAATTCGCTCGAGGTAATCGTTTCCATTTTCTCCTACAGAGGGAGGAAGGGCATTCCCTGGTATGTGCTGGGTCGTGACCGAAGCCTCAGAGGATCCTTGGGCCGGTTTAGGTTTTGTATTCGGGTTTATGCCCGACTTGGCGGGGAGGGGAAAAAGAAAGAGCTGTATATGCTGCCGATAGCGAGTTCGGCGGCAAAGATACTCAATTCGATTCAGACCGGTCCCTAGGGGCCGGTTTTTTTTGTTGATTAATTTAATGATTTGTTGTATTTTGTGTAGGTGTTTGGCGCTATCGTTCCTGCCCGTTGGCAGGCAGGTAGCGGCTAGATGCAAACGTATATGGCGCCATCGTCTAGTGGCTAGGACACTGCCCTTTTCCGCCGGAGGCGGATCCTCCTTCGGAGGACACGGCTTAAAAAATGTTTACCCTTTATATAATCCAAAGCGCTTCGAGTAAGCGGAAATATATCGGAATTACTCATGATGTCCAAAATAGACTTCGCGAACATAATTCAGGAGAGGTGCGTTCGACAAAGGCCTATAAACCATGGATAATTGCTCATGTCGAGCAATTTAGCGACAAGACCTCCGCAAGAAAAAGAGAAATATTTTTGAAGAAGAACGCTAAAGCAAGGCTAGAATTGTTCGAAAATTTGGCGCCATCGTCTAGTGGCTAGGACACTGCCCTTTCACGGCGGGAACGGGGGTTCGATTCCCCCTGGCGCTACGTGTTTAGAGAAAGAACGCTAAATAGGTTTTACGAAATTCTTCCTGGAACGCTCGCCTGGGCCACTCTTATCCTCATGGTTATTTTTTCTTGGGCGCTGCCGACGGGGGTTTCAATTTTCATAATTCTTTTTGATATTTACTGGCTTTTGAAGACCATTTATCTTTCGTTGCACCTTCGCTCGACTTTTTCTCTGATGAAGCAGAACATGGCCATCGATTGGCTATTGAAGCTCAAAAAAGAAAAAACCGGCTGGGAAAGCATCGAACACCTGATAATTTTCCCGATGTATAAGGAGCCATACGAGGTGGTTAAAGAAAGTTTTGAAAGTTTAACGCACGCAAACTATCCGAAAGAAAAAATGATGGTGGTCCTGGCCACCGAGGAGTCGGCAGGGGACTTCGCCAAGGATGTTGCGGAAAAAACCCAAAAAGATTTTGGAAATAAATTCGGTGCGTTTCTTGTGACCGTTCACCCAAAAGATCTTCCCGGTGAAATTCCAGGCAAGGGCGGGAATGAAACCTGGGCCGCGAAGGAAGCAAAAAAACTTTTAATTGACGGGAAATTCGATCCCAAGAATGTTTTGGTTTCTTCCTTCGACGTGGACACCCAGATCTTCCCGGAATATTTCGGGAAACTTGCCCACACTTTCTTATCCGAAGAAAACAGGCTTCGGGCAATTTATCAGCCGATACCTTTTTTTACCAACAATGTTTACGACAGCCCCGCTATCGCGAGGGTGATTTCTTTTTCTTCTACCTTTTGGCAAATGATGCAGCAGTCCAGGCCCGAGAGACTGACCAGTTTTTCTTCCCAATCCATCCCTCTAAACGCGCTTATGGATATAGGTTTTTGGCATACGGATATGGTTTCCGAAGATTCCCGTATTTTCTGGCAGGGATTTCTGACCTACCACGGGGATTTCCGGGTCGTGCCGCTGCACTATCCGGTTTCTATGGACGCGAATGTGGCGCACACCCTCTGGGGAACTATGAAGAATCTTTACAAACAGCAAAGGCGCTGGGGTTGGGGATGTGAAAATATTCCGTATATGTTGGATGGCTTCAGAAAAGATCCGAAGATTTCCGCCGCCAAAAAGAGATACTGGACCTTCCAGGTACTCGAAGGATTCCACTCTTGGGCTACGAACTCGATCATGATTTTCGCGCTCGGCTGGTTGCCGGTATATCTCGGCGGCAAAACTTTCAATCTTTCGCTCCTTTCTCACAGTTTGCCAGATATCACTCGGCTCATAATCCAGATTTCTATGCTGGGTATCGCGAGTTCTGCAATCTTGGGCATTATGCTTCTGCCTCCGAAACCCGTTTGGTTCAAACCGCATCATTATGCGCTTTATGTTTTGCAGTGGGCGCTTATTCCGGTGTCGCTTATAATTTTCGGCGCAATCCCCGGACTTGAGGCACAAACGAGACTGATGCTCGGCGGCCGCTTCAGACTTGGATTCTGGGTTACACCGAAACATCGAGTAGGTGGTAGGTAGTGAGTAGTAGGTAGCGGGGAGATTTCTCTAGTTTGTCATTCCGGCCTTGAGCCGGAATCTAGTGCTGAGTCGCTCCGTCCTTAACGAGGAATTCAGTATCATAATCAAATGAATCATTATTATGTCTATATAATGGCTAACCAACGTAATGGTACTTTATATATCGGGGTTACAAATGATTTATTGAAGCGCGTAGGTCAGCACAAAAGCAATGCCATTGAGGGATTTACAAAAAGATACGCAGTCCATTCCCTGGTATATTTCGAAGAAACTTCGGATATTAGCTCGGCAATATCTCGGGAAAAGCAACTGAAAAATTGGAGGCGAAATTGGAAAATAGAATTAATTGAAAGCAAAAATCCAAGTTGGAAAGATCTATATTTTGAGTTTGTGGATTCCGGGTCGAGCCCGGAATGACATATTTGAGTTATTATTAACAACTTCAATGGGGGCAGATAGGTTATAATGTGTTTATGAGGAACAGAAGGAGATTACCTACCACCTACCACCTACTACCTACTAGTTCTCGCCGCCGGCGAGAAGGGTTTACCCTCATTGAGATGGTGATTTTTACCGCTATTTTTACGGTAACGATAATCGCGTTCATTTCCGTTCTTATTTCCATAACCCGCACCCAAGTTCGCCAAAGTGCGGTTGCGGAAGTAAATCAGCAAAGCCAATTTGTTCTCCAGGCTCTCCAATATTATGTGGAACGTTCCAGCCTTATCGAAACTACTTCTACCGAAGCCGCTACCACTGCGACGCTTCGGATGACGAACACACTTGAAGATCCGACTATAATTTTTGCCAGCGGTACACAAATTTATTCCAAGGTTGGTACCGACCCGGCGCAGGCGCTCACGAGCACCAAGGTGACGGTCTCAAATTTTTCGATGACCAAAAAAGAAAACGCTCCGGGTAAAGATTCGCTCGCGGTTAGTTTTTCCATTTCCTATAACACCACAAATCCTCAGCAGCAGTTTTCTCAGGCACTTCAGTCTGCGGTAGCCCGGGTTAATGCCGCAACTTTTGATTCCGGAATTTTTCCGAACGCGGACAATACCTTAAAACTCGGCGCAACTTCGCAGGCCTGGCAATCCATAAACGACGCGATTTATTTCAGCGGTTCTAAGGTCGGGATAGGGGGCGCGCCTGGAGCTCTTTTTCAAGTGCATGGTGGCGATGTTTATGTGGACGACAGCGCTCGCGGATTGATTTTGAATTCCGGTAGCGGCTGTTTCCGGATAAAAATAGATGCTTCCGGCAACCTGGCAACATCTACCATAGCCTGCCCGTAGAGGCTTATCCCCAATACTGGGAAGAACGATTTAGTATAATAAATACAAGTGATACAAATAGATAAAAAGTATCTTATATTTGGCGCAGTAGCCTTAGTTTTGGTCGTTGCGATTTTAGTAATTGTATTAACCGGCGACAAAAACGAACCGGAAGCGCCGGGTGGAGCGACCACTACACCGGTTAATCAGTCGGATACCTATAAACCAGTCGGCGCAAACATCGTGGTTCCCGGCACGAATTCCCAAGTTGATTCAAGCGTGGCCAAACCGACTCAAGTTAAGGCCGTTGGGGCTAACGACCTGAGCGCCAGAAATTTCAATGTCGTTTTAAATGGCAATTCTGTTTCTCCGCAAAAAATAATTATTAAACTTTTAGATCTCGTTACCATAAATTTTTCTGCGGTGGATAAAACTTACGATCTCACTCAGCCGGACAATGGACTCAGCTGGACCGTTCCCGGGGGAGGTTCCAAGAGTTTGCAGTTTCAGGGCACGACTCCGGGAGAATTTACTTATTACTGTAAATCTTGTGGCGGCCCCGACAAGGGCCCGGTCGGCTATTTTGTGGTCGTTCCAAAATAATTAATCAAAAATAAAAATAATTTATGAAAATGAAAAAGAAAAAAACAATTTTTTGGGTGGTCGTTGCGGCGGTGGTTGTGATTGTAATAATTTTGGTGTTATCCCTTTGGGCGCGTGAAGAAAAAACAGAAATGAAATCTTCCGGCATTACCGCGGTCTATATGACTACGGGAGACATTTACTTCGGAAAGATGGATTGGTTCCCTTGGCCGCGGCTTAAAAATGTTTGGTACATCCAGCGCGGAGTTGACGCGAAACAACAGCCGCAAGTTAGCCTGGCTCCGTTCAAAGAGGTATTCTGGACTCCGATCGATGAAATTCGCTTGAATCCCAAAGAGATAATTTTCTGGACAATGGTAAAAGACGGTTCAGAGATGGCGAAAGCGCTAAAAGATCCGGAGGCTTTCAGGCAATCGCAGCAGGCGGCTTATCAAGACACGGGAACTTCTCCTGAGTCGGAGTTTAAGGGGCCGAGCGGTCAGCCCCCGGCAAACCCATAATAATCAATTAAAAAGATGAGGGACAAAACAAATAATGCAGTGAAGATTATCGGTTTGTTTTTACTTGTCTTTGGTTTGGTTGTTGCGGCGCAGAGTCTCGCTATAACCGGGCCGTCCGCCGGCGCAGGTGTCGGCAGCGGTCTCATTAACGTGGAACCTACCGGCACCGGAAACCTTAGCGTCGGCGCAACCGCCGCGGATACTAGTACAAAGTTTCAAATTACCGGCACAACCGCGAACAGCAGCGCGTTCGGGCTTAAAGTCTGGCCCTCAAGCGGTTCGGTTAATTTTCAGGTCAGAAATGATGGCGTTGTTTCCATTGCCTCCACGACCTATATAAGCGGTGGTATTTGTTTCGGAGCTATCGGGGCCACTGATTGCGTGTCTTCTTGGAGCGGCGTCGGCGGAGGAGTTACTTCCACTCCGGCGGGGTATATTACCCCGGGATATTTTAATTCCATCGCGGGAACGGGTGGGAACTATAGTTTTCCCGCTTCGCTATCCGTCGGAACTTCAACCGCTCCATCTGGTGGATCTTTATTCGTAAACGGAAATGTCGGTATCGGAACCGCGAATATAAGCGCAAGATTAAATATTTCAGGTGACAGCATGTCTATACTGATGACTCCGTCATCGGGAGACGGTGGATATCTTGGCAACGGCGGAATAATTGCAAATAATGAATTCGGTTTATATGACGGGGGTGGAGATGGAATTATTGCCGTTATAAATAATAATGCCGGAACTTATCATTACGGGGGCGGGGTTATTGTTTCCAATGGCACCAATATTGGAATAGGAACTTCAACCCCGGGGAGTACTCTTACCGCTGTCGGTACAATTTACTCGACAACCGGCGGCTTCAAGTTCCCGGATGGTACGACGCAGACGACGGCGGCCGGATCGGGAACAAATTATTGGACACTTTCCGGAACCGGATTGTATCCGACTTCTACCGCATATCAAGTCGGCGTTGGAACAACAGAACCGCACTACCCGCTTGAGGTTTACGGAGCTTCAAATAAATTAGGCATAATCTACAGCTATAGCGCTTTGGCGGGGGACTCAACAGGCGGAGAGCTGTACGCGGGTAGTAATGGGGACCTGCATATCAATGCAAAAAGAACGACCACTCTTGTTGAAAACAGAAATATTTTATTATCCGAGGCGGGGGGTAATGTCGGAATAGGAACTTCGACTCCCGGGAGCCCTCTTTCTGTCGTCGGAGTAATCTATTCTTCTACCGGCGGTTTCAAATTCCCGGATGGCACCACACAGACAACCGCGGCCACCGGCGGCAGCGGCACAAATTATTTCACACTTTCCGGAACAAGTTTATATCCGACTTCTACTGCATATGAACTTGCCGTCGGTACTGCGTCCGTAGATACAAATTACGCGATTACTACCGCTGCCGGCGGTATAAAAGCGGAATCAACTTCGCAACCGGCCGGATATTTCAATTCTTCTTCCGGCTACGGCCTTCTTGTGAACGCCGGCAATGTCGGCATCGGGACTACTACTCCATCCGCTAAGCTAGAGGTGGTGGATGATATATCCATTAAGGGGTCTTCTCCAACAATAGTGTTTGACGACACCGATTCTGCCGGGTCGGTAACCATAAGGGACGGAGCAACCGGGTATCTGGATATTCTTCCGGGATCTACTGCCTATGGCTTCTTGGTCCATCGCGGCACCAACTGGGGCGGATTTAACGTAGATAACTCTACCGGAGATACGAAACTATCTACGGATTCCACTTCTCATGATCTCTATCTAATGACTAATAATTTTTCCAGCGCAAATCTCGTTGTTGACGGTGGAACCGGATACGTTGGAATTTCTACGACGACTCCGTCGTACCCATTGACCGTTGCTGGAACAATTCATTCTTCAACTGGTGGTTACAGATTCCCGGACGGCACAACTCAAACCACTGCCGCTACTGCTGGCGGAGGAGGATATGGTTGGACAACTAGCGGCACATCTGTAATTTTGGCGACATCGACAAATAATGTTGGTATTGGACAGACGCCAACCTATAAACTTGATGTGAATGGAGTGATTCGCGGGCAAGGCACTGCGTTTTCCGGTGACGTTCTCCTTGTGGGTAACGACGCTAAGATGGTTGATATTGATGTTCTTAATACACTAGGCATATATTCACAAAGTACACCGACCGAAGGAGGTATCTTGCTTGGCAGTAGCGGCCCAACCATATATGGAAAATCTGGCAATGTCGGCATCGCGACAACGACCCCAGGATATCCACTAACAGTTAATGGAACATCTCTTTTTACCGGGACCATGACTATCGGTTCAGCTGGAGACGGGAAGCTTAATGTTGGAACTGTCGATCCGCCGTATACCATAAATGGCGTGCAATACGCGACCTATATGCCGGGCATGACCGGTCAGAAAGAAGAAACGACGGGGGAAATAAATATCCAATGTCCAATATCCAATTCCCGATGTAAATATGTGATTGACTTCACGAGATTGGAAAAAGGGAGTGATCTTTGGCTTTTTGCAAAAACCACTAATCTAAAAGAGCAGATGGATAAGATGACCGTGCTCTTAACTCCGGGATTCGACGGCAAAGTCTGGTATGAAAAAGACGTGACGAACTTAAAGCTGACCATATTTGTTTCTCCTTCTACAACCTATAACCCACAACCCACAACCTACTCAGCTTCCTATCGCTTTACCGCGGCCCGCTTTGATTCCGCGAAGTGGTCAAACACTCGGAATGAACCTGGCATCAGCGGTTTTGTGATCAACGATTAAAAGCGGATGAACATTTTTCCGAAGGTAAAAATAATTTTGGGTACGGTAATTGTTCTTTTGGTCCTTGTCGGAGTTGTGATTTATTCGATAAATAAAGATAGCGGCTTGAGCGACGCGGCTTATAAACGAGGCAACCCGATAATTCCGCACGGGATCCAGACTTACGAATTTTTACAATCTTCGCGAGTTAGTCCGCGCGTTCGGTTTTTAACCGTTGATCCCTTGGATGCGAAGCCCGGAGAAATACAAAAGTTTCGGGTTGTCGCAGAGGGAGATTTGCCGGTCGTATCTCTCGGCTTGGATATAGAAGACGACAGCGGGGTTTCGAATCTTCAGCTTAAAAAGGAAGTGAGCGGAGAGGTTCCGGCATCCAGATACTCTGTTGGAGGAGATAATAACCTTGCCTTTGTTTCGCAGAAAGAAAATCCGTCTTCAACTATTTCCTATTGGGCCGGAGAGAGAGTTGTTAAAAATACAAACAATTCGAAGTTTTCTATTAATGTTGTCGCCAAGGAGTCGGTTCCGGTTAAGGATGTTGCCGGAAACCGTCCTTCAAACTCGGCAACCGGAAACTTTGAACGTCTTGGAGCCGCGAAGTTGGGATGGAATAAGGTTTGCGAGATACCGTTCGGTGGGGATTGGAGTTCCTCTGAGCCCTGCGCGGTTTCATATCCGGACGGAGTGGATAAGGGGAGCGCACACATTCAAAACCGTTCCACGGTTGTGTTGGATGCGGATTTCGGAGTGAACATGGACAAGACAGTTCTCTTTCAACCGATTGGAATAATCGCCGTCAATACCAAGGCAAAAATAGTTCAGGGCAATATTTGGAAATTAAAATCGGATGCAGACGGCACAAAAGAAGTGATATCCCCGGATTCTCCAGGGCGAAGTTATAAGAGGCGTTCGGAGTTTCTCGGAGGTGTTAAAACAGTCTTTACCGAAACAGATAAAAATGGAAATTGGTTTGCACTACCGGAAGGCCGACAGATATTTCAGATTTCTTCCGCAGCCAATGCCGGGCCGAAGATAATCCAAGCGGATATCAACCCGCTAGACGTGAAGGTCGGCGACACCCAAAAACTGTCTTTGGTGGTGCGGGGGTCAGTAAATATAGCTTCCGTTATTGCGAGGATAGAAACCGACAAAGAGATTATTGAGCTTCCGCTAATTTTGGAAGGCCCGACTCCAAAAACCGCTTTACTAAAGCCTAGATATGATATTGGCGCGAATGGACAAGTGGTCTTTTTGGACGAAGGGGTCAATCGCAACATCGCCGCTATCCCGGGAGTAAAATATGCCGAAGCGTCCGAAGAAACTCAGAAATTCACCTACAGTGGATCGTGGATCGTAAAAGATACTCATTCCGCAAAATATCACACGAGTTTTATTGCGAAAGATGTCGATGGGGTGGAGAACTCGGTCTTGATGGCTTGGTCCGATCCGTGTAGCACGTTCGCCGGCGGGAATAGGGCACTTAATACCTGTTCCTTCAGCGATGTGGATGGGGCTGACAATGGGAATTTGACCATAAATACTTCCCAGACAGTTACCCTATTAAACGGCGCGACTCTGGTTTTTAATTCTGGGAAAACCTTGACCGTTAACGGGGCGATAGCTATTGCCGCAGGCGCGCAGATAAGCCAATCCTACCTCTGGATGCCGAATCAAGACGTGGATTCATATCCTGCTTCCCTTTCTCTTGCGGCCGCTGCCACGGCTCCCGCCGGCAATTCCAGGGCATACACTCTGACCCAGACTGTCGATTGTTATGACTTAAATGACAACGCTTTCCCCGGTTCCAATTTTTGGAGCGACAGAGACCGCGGAGATTCTTCCTTCGACTTTAATTGCGATGGCAGCGACACCACGTCTCTAGATGGTGATGGTATTTCTTACCAAAACTGCAGAACCACGTTGCAATTTCCCTTCTGCGCGGCAAATGCGTTCTCAGTCACCAATTGGTGTTCCGAGGGAGTCGCTAACGGCGGGAGCTGCACTAACGACAGGGTGGATTGCGGCCAAGTCGGCAACATGGTCGTTTTGGATAATGGGTATGCCGTTTGCGACGGCAGCTGTTCTGCTCAGGTTCTAGAGGTGTATCAAGCCTGTAATTAAATTAAGAATTCAAAATTATCTAATCTCAAAAATTAAAGCCCCCGGCGTTCCCGGGGTTTTTTGTTGCATTCCGTTCGAGCAAGTTACTCGTGCCTTAGGGTTCCCTCCGCATATCTTTTGTTGGTGGCTTCTCTTGTGCACATCGGCAGGATCTCAATCTCAGCGATATGTATTTCGGTGAATACCTTTACTTCGATTCCGCCATTGCCATTGTGCTCCTGCGGCGGAGTGATTGCCAAGATATGCTTCGCTTCATTTGCGGTCATCGGGACCAGGGTGATCTTTCCGGTTGTGGCGATGGCCGTGGCGGGAATATCGCCGCGCACGATAACAGGAAACTCATCCCCCGGTTTCAGGGAGAAACTTCCTTCCACAAAAAGTATGCTTTGAACTCCGCGCAGGATATCGTAGCCAAGGCGGATCTGATCTCCTTCAAATTGCACTGCGAGCTTAAAGATATTCATTTCATCCTCCTTTAATGTGCCAATAATATTATGCCCCAGACTCTCCTCGGGGGAAAGTCGGGTGGCTGGATTAGTCGGGTCATTTTGTGATAAATTATACCCACGATGCTCCAATCAAAACTATTCGCAAAAACGCTCCGCGAAGCCCCTAAAGATGAAGAATCCGTAAATGCAAAATTGCTTACGCGGGCCGGTTTTATTTACAAAAACTCCGCCGGTGTGTATTCGTATCTGCCTCTGGGTTGGCGGGTGCTCAAGAACATTGCTTCGATTATTCGCGAAGAAATGGATGTGATAGGAGGGGAGGAAATATTCATGCCGGCGCTTGTAGAAAAAAAGTATTGGGACGCTACCGGCCGATGGGATGTCGGGGTTGGTTATGAAGTGTATGGGAAAAAAGAAGACGACGCGGGTTTCATATTGGGCTGGTCGCACGAAGATCTACTGGCAGCCATGGTTGCAAAGTACGTTAGCTCCTACAAGGACTTACCATTCGCCGCATATCAAATACAGACAAAATTCCGGAACGAGCCGAGGGCGAAGTCCGGTCTTTTGCGCGGCAAGGAATTCATGATGAAGGATCTTTATAGTTTTCACTCAAACGAGGCAGACCTTGCCGAGTATTATGCAAAAGCGACCAAGGCGTATCACAAGATATTTGAGCGTTGCGGATTAAAATCTATCTATACGCTTGCTGCTGGCGGAGATTTTACCACCGGGTATACGCACGAATTTCAAGTTATTACGGATGTGGGCGAGGACACTATATATGTTTGCGATAAATGCGGCTATGCCGAGAACGATGAGATTTCCAAGTCGAAAGACAAGGAGCCGTGTTCCAAGTGCGGCGGGAGGGTTGGCGCGCACAGGGCCGTGGAAGTAGGAAATATTTTTCCGCTCGGAACCAAATATTCCAAAGCCGTTAATTTAAAATTTAAGGACGAAAAAGGAGAAGAAAATTTTGTAGTTATGGGTTCTTACGGAATCGGTCTGGGGAGGTTGATGGGGACGATTGCCGAAATTTTTAGCGACGAGCATGGATTAATTTGGCCGGAGCAAGTGGCGCCGTTTAAGGTGCACTTAATCGAACTGGGAGGCAGTTCCGCTGGAAAGATATACGATGATCTTACCGAGGCCGGAATCGAGGTGCTTTATGACGACAGAGATGTTTCTGCGGGCATAAAATTAAACGACTCCGACCTTATCGGCATTCCGTATCGCGTTATTGTGAGTCCGAAGAACGGAGCGAAGGTAGAGTTCAAAGAAAGATCGAAAACAACGACCGAACTTGTTAATCCCAAGCAATTGGTTAAACTGGTAAAACCTTAACTTATGTCTATAACCGACGCGTTTTTAAAAGATATTGGAGTGGACCTCGGGACGGCCAATTCTTTGGTTTACCTGAAGCAGGGCGGTATTGTGGTCAATGAACCGTCTATCGCGGCTATTAATCTCAAAACAAATCAAATTCTGGCAGTGGGCGACGAAGCCAAGCGCATGCTCGGCCGAACCCCCGCGCACATCAATGTTGTTCGCCCGCTTGTCGGTGGAGTTATCTCCGATTTTGATATGGCACAGGAACTTTTGCGCCAATTCCTTAAAAAAATTTCCAAAGGACATTTTTTCAGCTTCAGAAGAGCTATTCTGGGAATTCCGAACGACTTGACCGAAGTGGAAAGAAAATCCGTGGAGGACGCCGCGCTTAACGCCGGTGCGACGCGGGTGCATTTGGTGGAGTCGCCGGTAGCCGCGGCTTTGGGAGCAAATCTTCCGATAGATACCCCGACCGCGAGTCTAATTATAGATATCGGCGGCGGTACGACCGATATCGCCGTTATTTCCATGGGAGGAACGGTGGTTTCGAGGACTCTCAAAGTTGCAGGAGACAGATTCAACGAAGATATAATTCGTTTTGTCCGCGATGAGTATAAGCTGGCAATAGGGGAGGCAACTGCGGAAATGGCTAAGATTGCGGTGGGTTCCGCGGTCCCTCTGGACGAAAGGCTTGAGATCGCGATACGCGGCAGGGATTTGGCAACCGGTTTGCCTCGCGAAGTAATCTTGAAGAATAATCACGTTCGCGCGGCTCTCGCAAAATCTTTGCGCACCATGCTCGATTCCGTTCGGGAAGTGATAGAGCTAACCCCTCCGGAGCTGGCCGGAGATATGTTAAAGCAGGGAATATACCTTTGTGGCGGAGGCGCGCTTCTTAGAGGTTTGGATGAACTCATTGAAAGAGAGACGCAGGTTGAAACCCACATCGTGGATGAGCCGTTGACCTGTTTGGCCCGGGGCCTAGGTATGATGGTTGATAATTTTGAGCGCTACGGGGAATTACTGGATAATCCTCTGAAGCCTCTGAATATCACGCTTTCGTAGGGAAGGCCGAATTTTTTCACAAGTTGGACACGGGTTTATAATTTTCTAAATGGGACCTGTCCCGTTAATAAATTTCAAATGCCATTTTCATCAAACAGAATACTCAGTCGACCAGAAGGGTTTTGTTTAAGATCATTTTTCACTTCTAATTTATTAACGGGATGACCGGAGAACGAGTTATACTTTTGAGTTTGGCGCTCGTGTTCGCTGTTTTGTTGTTTTTGCCTATGTCTGTTTTTCGAGGAGCCGCGCAGGTGTTCAACTTCGGCTTTGGGAATCTTCAGGCCGTGCCCAGAGAAAGTATATCCGCGCTTCAGATATCGGTTCGCCCTTACGCGGAAAAAAATATGCTGGTCGCAGATGTTTATTCCAGATATCCTTTTAATTTTAAAAATGAGCTTTTGGCTGATGCGGGAATGGGCGATAGCGTGAAAGAAGGCGGCGCGGCAATATTTGAAGGAATGCTGGTCGGCAAAATAGTCGAAGTCAGAGATAGCGCGGCGGTCGTTCAAACGGTTTTCGACCCGGGTTTCAGTCTTCCCGTGCGAATTGGCAAAAGCAAAACAAACGCGCTTTTAGTGGGCGGGGTGGAGCCGAAACTTACAATGATACCGAAAAATTCGGACATAGCCCCCGGAGATCTGGTTTATTCGGCGTCGGCGGATTTTAAATACGGGCTTCTTATCGGAACCGCCGGTACTCCAGCCATATCCGGAACGAATGTTTTTTCCGAGGCACCGCTCATTCTCGGCTACAACCCTTCGGATATCCGCTATCTCTCCCTGGAGACAAAATGATATATGTGCGCTCCATTTATAAAAACTTTTCTCGCCGTCCTTGCCCTACTTCTCGCGTTGGTCGTTGAGCTAAGATTTTTAGCTTCGCTTGGCTGGTCGTTCGACTTTTTTCTGTTGGCCATAATCGTCCCGGCTTTTTTTCTGGACGCAGCCGAGCTCGTCTTTTTCATAGTTTTTGCGGCATTTCTTTCGAGGTTTATTTATCCGTTCGGCTCGGGTGAGATATTGGCCGTGCTTGCCATTCCGCTAGTCATTTTCGCTCTTAAGCGAGTTCTCCTCTGGCAATCTTGGTTCGAGCCGCTATTGGCTGCGATATTCGGAATCTTAGGTTTTTATATGCTGGTCGGCGCTCCTATGCTTGCGAACGGTTTTGGTTTTTTGGCGGCGAACGTTGCCGTTTCCTTTGTTTTTGCCTGGGGGCTATATGCGCTTTTTAGCGGATTCACGAACAATGGAAGATAAAGATTACAATATTGTGGCTTTTGAGGAATCTTTGAGCGATGATTGGTCGCGCGACCTTGGGGTAAGGGAGGTACCCCTAAAAAGTCGATCGCTTTTGCTTTTGGGTGCAGTAATATTTTTGATCGGGACCATACTTGGAGGGAGGTTGCTATTTTTGGGCGTTGGGAAGGGGCAAGCCTACACCAAGAGGGCGGATATAAATTTAAATCGTGTAGACAGAGCGCCCGCTCCGCGCGGAGAGATATATAGCCGTGAAGGAGTTGTTCTCGCGGATAATAAGGCGGTTTTTTCCGCAAAGCTGGACGTCAAAGAATTTTTATATAAACCGGAAGAGCAGGCAGAGATTCTCTCCGGGGTGGAAAAAGTACTTGGACTTGGATCGGAAGATATCTGGAGTCTAATAAATGAAAAGAACACCGATTTGGATTTGCGCATAGAACCGGTGATCCTTGTCGAGGATCTTGGGCAGGATGAGCTTTTGGCCCTCAAAAGCGCAAAGATCCCCGCTATCGAGATCGAAGAAAGCTACAAGCGTTTTTATCCGCAAGGCGAATCACTTTCGTCGATTTTGGGATATGTCGGTTTGGTGACCGGAAAGGATTTGGAAGAAAATCCGAAACTTACCGGCGAAGACTACGTCGGGAAGACCGGGCTTGAGGCGTTTTACGACGAAAAACTTTTAGGTGTTCCCGGGGTGGTCACGGAACTTAGAAACGCCAAAGGAGAGGTGATTGGTCCGGGGAAAAATACCGAAGCGAAAATAGGGGAGCCGCTCAAAACAACTATAGATCTGGAATTCCAAAAATACTTTTTTAGCCGGATGAAGAGCGGCTTAAGGAGTCTTGGTCGTACGACCGGCGTGGGGCTGGCTTTTAATCCCAAGACCGGGGAAGTTCTTTCGATGGTCACGTTGCCTTCGTTCGATAATAACGTTTTTCATGAAAGCGGGAAAAACGCCGAAAGAACCGAGCTTCTGATTTCCCCGCTCCGTCCGCTTTTCAATCGTGCGGTCAGCGGCGCATATTCTCCCGGTTCCACCATCAAGCCGCTCGTCGGAGTGGCAGCTTTAGCCGAGGGCGTGGTAGATCCTCAAAAATCAGTTTTTTCTCCAGGTTATCTGGATGTTCCGAATCCTTACGATCCGGAAAAACCTACAAGATTTTTGGATTGGCGTTATCAGGGCACCATCAACCTTTACTCCGCTATCGCGCAGTCTTCAAACGTTTATTTCTATACCGTAGGCGGAGGAGCATTTGATATTAAGGGTTTGGGTGTCTCGAGGCTCAGAGATTGGTGGGCCGAGTTCGGATTGGGGAGCAAGACCGGGATAGATCTGCCGGGCGAAGCCTCCGGATTTTTGCCGAGCGCGGATTGGAAAGAAAGTTCCGGGAGAGGTCCGTGGCTTCTGGGAGACACCTATCATGCCTCAATCGGCCAGGGAGATTTGCAGGTTACCCCCGTGCAGCTTTTGGACTATATAGCCGGTATCGCCAACGGCGGAAAAATTATGACACCTACCTTAAATCTCGCCGAAATCGGGAAATTACGCATCGACCTTAGTCCTCTCTTGCCGGAAATAACAGAAGTTCAAAAAGGAATGCGTGCGACCGTGACCTCGGCCATGGGCACAGCCCATCTTTTGAACGATTTGCCGGTTAAGGTTGCGGCCAAGACCGGTTCGGCGCAGATTCAGAACAACGCGTCCGAGAATGCATTTTTCGTGGGCTATGCGCCTTATGACGATCCGGAGATAGCCATTTTGGTACTTATCGAACACGCGAAGGAGGGGAGTTTGAACGCGGTTCCGATAGCGAAGGACGTTCTCGCGTGGTATTATGAACACAGAATAAAATAATAGTGGGCAATAGGGAGAATATGGCGTTTATAATTCAAAAATTGGCCGAAGAAGTCACTAATGAAGAAAAAGTACTATAACAAACTTATTCGAGACAGGATTCCCGAAAAGATCAGAGGCAAGGGTGAGGACTGTGAGATTGAAAAACTTAAGCCCAAGGAATTTGAGATAGAACTTCTCAAAAAAGTTGGTGAAGAAGCGAGCGGTCTCCTGTCGGCGAAGACTTTTAATGAATTGGTTTCGGAACTGGCCGATATCTTGGCAGTGATCGAAGAAATAAAGAAAATAAAACGGATTTCACAGAAGCAAATCTCAAAATCTATGAAGCTGAATTTTAAAGAAAAAGGCGGCTTTAGCAAAAGGTTATTCCTTCTTTGGTCTTCCGATGTTGGATACAGAACCAATGAGCGAGCATATATTAAAAAAAAGAAATAAGTCTAATTTATTTTAAAACACACGAGCATGAGCGAACTCAGACAAGATTTGGTTTCCGGCGATTGGATAATTCTCGCAGGCGATCGCGCAAAGCGACCGCACGATTGGAAAAAGAAATCTAAGCGCGTAAGGGCGCCTAAAAATACTTGTCCTTTTGAAGATCTCGTAAAATCCGGTAATGAGCCGATAGAACTTTTTCCGCCAAGCGATGATTGGAAGATAGCCGTTGCGCCCAACAAATATCCGGCGCTTATACCTAAAACAGAGGGTCCTTCGGAACGCCGTCAAGGACCTTATTCTACGATTGATGGAATTGGCCACCACGAACTCATTATTACCCGCGATCACGAAAAAAATATTCCGAAAATGAGCCTCGCGGAATCGACAGAATTATTCCGTGTTTTTAAGCATCGCTTGAACGTGCTCTCGCAGGATCCTCACAGCAACTATTCCTCGCTTTGGCATGCCTGGGGTCAGCTGGCCGGAGCATCTATCTACCACCCTCATTATCAGATACTGACTTTGCCCATAGTTCCGCCGGACATCCGTCGATCGCTTGAGGGTTCTGTGCGTTACGCGCGAGAACATAAAAAATGCGTCCATTGCGTGATGCTGGATTATGAGAAAAGGCGCAAAGTAAGGATAGTTTATGAAAACGCGGAAGCCATCGCTATCGCTCCGTTTGTCTCCAAGCAGCCATTCGAGGTAAGGATTTTTCCAAAGAAGCACTTCTCGCATTTCGAAAAAACTACGGATAAAGTGCTTTGCGGAACGGTAGAGGCCCTTGCTTTTACCCTCCGCAAGATAAGCGAAAAGCTTGGCGATCCGGATTATAATTTTTTCCTGCACACTGCTCCGTTTAGGGATGCAAACGAATATAAAATGTACCATTGGCACATGGAAGTTATTCCAAAAATTTCGCTTTTGGGTGGTTTTGAGTGGAGCACGGGGATAGACATAAATACTATTGATCCGGATAATGCCGCAAAGGTACTGAGAAGTAATAAAAAGAAATGAATGTTCTGAAGCTTGCCCAAAAACATCGCCTCATAAGCGGGGTCTTCGCCGTGAGTTTTTTTCTTACGATTTATTCTACCGTTTGGGCCTATGTCGCCCTGCACTCCTTTTCCCAACAGCTTATTTTACATTTCAGCGAATATGGCGGAATAACCAAGACCGGAGGTGTTACCGAACTGGTACTCCTTGGAGTTTCGGGGTGTGTGCTGGTCGCGGTTAACTTCTTTTTGGCGCATTTACTCGAAGAACGGGAGCGTTTTTTGGGCAGATTGTTGACCGGGGCTACTCTTTTTACGGCCATATTGATTTTTATAGCGGTTTCCGCTATCATTAGCGTTAATTGAAACAAGCGAGCATAAACCACCAACTACAAACTAATTATGGCAAATTTTGCGGTTATCGAAACCGGCGGCAAGCAATATAAGGTGGCCCCCGGAGAAAAAGTAAAAGTTGAAAAACTGGACGTCAAAGAAGGCGACTCTTTTAAGTTTGATAAGGTTCTTTTGACCGCCGACGGAGACAAAGTGGAAGTGGGGGTGCCTTATGTGAACGGAGCGGTTGTCGAAGCCAAGGTTCTGGAGCAGGGCCGGGCCGATAAAGTCATCGTTTTCAAGTATCACTCCAAGACGAGATACAGAAAACGAAAGGGACATCGTCAGATGTTTACCGAGCTGGAAATAGTCAAGATTTAAATTAATCTAGTATCAAAAACTCCCGTGAATCGCGGGAGTTTTTGATTGGGATTGCGTTCCTATTATCTGATTTTAATCAGGTTAATTAAGCCAGCTTGGTTTCAATGACGAAACCAGAATTCGGAAATATTTTTGAATAAAAAGAGGCGCCCCGATGGGGCGCCGTTGTCTGCTACATTTACGCTCACAGACGTTGCAACCTCGGTGGGCTAATTCCGAGGATATGCCCGAGAACAAAACAAGTGGATGATTCTACTTTTCGGACAGAACGGGCTTCCGGCCCGTCTCCCTTCCAAGGGGAGCCGCATTCTTATGATATTTATATCATAAGAATGGTTTGTCCGTCCGCCGACTGCCGGGAAATCAACCCGGCTTACCGAATGACCCGCTAGATTTCGCGCACTTTCGATTGCTAGTCTGCTTGACGGCCGTTCAGTTGTCGGTATCTTGAGCCTCCTTTTCGAGGTCCGCGTTGTGTGGGTGGGGGAGTCAGCCGTAGGTCAGCTGGCTCCTTGTGCTGGAGCTAGTGCTTCTTGCCCTTGCTCCCGCCCTGCTTGGTCCCGGCGCCGAAGCCCTTGGCCTCGGTGCGATTCCTCTCCGCCCTCGCCGCCTTGTTCTGCTGGTGGCGGAGGTTCCGCTCGTGGC
>Ga0209518_1002091_pt1 | contig 19556 bp, 27 predicted proteins | sample RifGroB1_FD_183993 | JGI IMG/M metagenome (GOLD analysis project Ga0209518, IMG submission 183993) | Groundwater microbial communities from Rifle, Colorado, USA - Groundwater B1 (SPAdes) (version 2) | ecosystem: Environmental > Aquatic > Deep subsurface > Groundwater | place: Rifle, Colorado...
ATTATTCGGCCAGGAATTGCCGGCAAGGACAATGAATTCACTTGCGCCCTCGCCATTGTCGAGAAGCCGAATCGACCGTTCCCAGCGGTCGCAGTGGTTAAACTGCTCGATCTCGAACGTGTAAACGTGCGGAACTTCGGTTGGCGTCGGCGTGTTGGTCGGCTGCTCATTCGGCTCAATCTTGAACGCCGCGTGAGATAACTCGTGCCGAATAAACTTACCGGCATTATCGTTCCAGTGCAAGTCGGCAGACACCGTCGGCCCACTGCCGTAATGCACATAGGTGCTGTGCTTATAGCAGTTATCGGTAACATGGTAGCCGGCAGGCGGGGTATAGGTGTAATCAAAGCCACTCAGGTTGTCGACTTTCACCCATCCGTCGCCATCGGGACAAACTTCGGCGCCGTTCGCCTGAACCGGCACCACCGGGGTAAACAGCGCCAAAAGCGCCATCACCAGCACCAGGCTGGCCAAAAATTTGAGTTTCACGGATATTCTCCTTGAGAAAAGATCCCCAAAAAACGGGGTTTATTCCGAATTCTGCCCTAAAGTATTTTTTGCTATTCTCCAGTGTTAATGTTCAAACTTCGAACCTGAAACGGGCCCATTTGCCCCTCCGGTCCGAAATCGCGTAAATTATATAGGGTGGTAGCCCTAATTGCAATATCCCGCTTGATATACTATCTATATGCCCCGCTTTCCCGCCCGCCAATCTACCCAAGGCCAGCCCGCCATAGCTACCAGCCCGCAGTCGCTACGCGCCAGCTGTTGCAGGCGGGCGAAGTTGCGGGCGGGTTTCACCATGACGGAACTGCTGATCGTCATCGCCCTCATCTCCATTCTCTCCCTCGCCGCCATCATTGGCTACCGCCTCCAGCTGGCCAAAGGTTTTGACGCCGTCAGGAAACAAGACATCGACGCCCTCAAAATTTCCTTCGAGCATTACTATTCCGACCACCTCTGCTACCCCACCCCCGAAATTCTCACCGACTGCGGCGGCGCCGAACTCCAGCCCTACCTCAGCAAAATCCCTTGCGACCCGGAAACACGCGAACCCTATACTCTCGTCATCGACACCCCCGTCTGCGCCCAAAGATTTTTTCTCTTTACCGAACTGACTAACACCAAAGACCCCGACATCCTTTGTAATGACCGCTACGGCACCGCTTCGGGCAACGCCTCCGTCGCCGAAATCGAGGCCCGTTGCCGGGGACAATACTTCTGTATCAATGGCTACTATGGCTGTATCCAGGGCCAGTGCGTCCTCGTCAGTGCCGTCACCCGACCCTCCTGCGCCCCTCTTTTTTGTGTCAGCAACTGCCAAAACTCCTGCGCCCTGCCCGGTTGGGAAGTCTGGCCCCAACCCTGCTATTAGAAAAATTTGCTAAAATAAGGTAGATGCTTATCGAAAATAATCAAACACTATCACTACCACCCAATTCTTCTGTTGAAAAAGGCTCTTACCATTGGCCGTTAGTCCTGGGTACTATTATTACCCTCACCGCCTTGGCCCTGCCCATCGTCGTCGTTATTAGTCCCAACATCCAGCCGACCGGCAGCCTGCTTTCCCCCCTCCCCGAAGGGACTATTGCCGAAGAAACCTTACCGACTCCGGTCGCGACTTCTGCCGCCATTATTGCCCTCCCGCTCCCTGAAAAAGCGACCCCTTCCGGCGAGAGCCGCATCGGCGCCAGCGCCAACAAACAAATAATTGCCTTCCCCGCCAATACCACCGAACTGACCGTCACCGATCCGAACGTGACCGATACTACCTCCATTTACCTGACCCCCCTTTCCGCTACCAATAGCACCCTCTACATCAAATCAAAAGGCCAGGGCTACTTCACCGTCGCCATCGACTCCCCGGCCGAGGCCGAGCTCCTCCTCAACTACTACATCATCGCCGACTAAATTTCCCCCAATTTGTAACTTAACATCTCAGTTTTCCATTTTTGTTGCATCTCAATTTTCGTAGTATGATAACCACTAACCACCCGGCTCCAGTCGCAATTTGCGGGAGCTAACGTCAACTATGGGTTGAAGGTTTTAATGACTGTTAAAACCTCAACCTGACAACATGGAAGGTCCGTCCGTTCGCTTCCATGAGCAGTTTGTTCCCCTTGATCTTGACCCAAATTCGACAACCAATGTACCCGGGTGGGACGTAGTAGTGTTTTCCATACAATGAGATGGTTGATTCCCGTGTCACCTTTCTTCTTTCTTCAATTAAGAGGAGTGTTTCCAGCTCCACCCGTTTGATCCTTCTTTCGCTGGTTCTGTATCTTGCCGCGTGGGTTTCGTAATCAAAGGTAGGACTCTTAAACTTGTAGTTGTACCAGGCCAGCCAGATCCTCCAGGCACCATTGACTTCATCAATGGTTTTGGCGTTAATGACCCCGGGGACGAAATCCCCCTGGACAAACTTCCAAAATCTTTCGATCTTGCCTTTGCACTGGGCGGTGTTGGCCCAGATCAACTCGATCTGGAGCTGGTTGGCGTACCAGCCATAGTCGGCTTGACCAAACTTCAGTCGGGCCTTGTACTGGCTGCCCTTGTCCTGAAGCATGGCTCTGGGCAGTCCCCAGCTGGCCAGCGACTCGTACCAGATGTAGAAGACGTTCATCTTCCCCTGGGTCTTAAACCACTTGCCGGCAGGGACAAATCTACTGTGATCATCAAGGGTGGCAATCAGGTACAAGTCACCCAAGTGTTTGAAGGTAATCTTTCCCATGACATCGGTCTGCCAAAGATCATTGGGACTTTCGGCTTCAAACCTGACGATGGCCTTGACCCGCCTGAGATTCTCTCGGGTCAGGCCTTCTCTGCGGAGAGTCCGCCAAATGGTGGCGGCGTGAACCGGCAACTCGAGTTTGTCTCTGATGTTTCGGGGGGAACGCCAACGATCGATCTCCTTGAGGGCAACCAACCGCTCTCTTTGATTGACGGAGAGTTTAAAGTGGTTGCTCCTTCGATGATCCACCAGTCCGGCAACACCCCGGGTCAGATATGCCATCAGATGAGTAGAAACTGTCCTCTTGGTACAACCCAATACTTTTGCGGCTTCATCACTATTCAGTTCTTTTTTAACAAGTGAAACAATGACTTGCTCACGAACAGCTATGGGCTTCTTCATTTTTCTCACCTCCTTTCTTGAGAAGAAGAATACCCCCACCTGTCAAAGGAAAACTAAGACGCAAAGAAACGACGAAGATTGAGATGTTACTTTACAATTTTGTGAGCCTGTTTAGATTATCTGAAGTTATTCTGCCCAGACGACGAAAGTGAAGACTTTGTCCCCGCCGCCGAAGTTGCGTTCGTAGACGGCGACTTTACGGTCCCCTTTGACACGCTTGCCCCATTCCTTGGAATCGTCAAGGTTCGTGCTTTCAATTTCTTTGGCCAGATTTCGGCTAATTGCCTGCCTAAGGGTGGTAAAACTATCAAGATGAGCATAGATGATCCCCAGCTCGTCGTAATCATGTTGGTTGGGGTGTCCGTTCGACGGTGGTCCACTTGGACTGCTCGTATAGTCCATGCAGGTGCCCAGATTGGTGTTGCCAAAGGCTTCATCCTGATGGTCTAAACCGAGGGTATGACCAACTTCCTGACAAACGACCATCTGTCTCCAGGCGGGGGTGTTGTAGAAAGCGGTATTGAAATAGGTGTCATTCATCTTGGTAACGCCTTGGGTAATGTGTAGGCCGGAAACCCAGATTTGGGCGAGTCCCAGCCAACCGTTGTTGCCATATTTGGCGTTACAAACTTCGACCCGGCCGCCAGTCGGTCGACAGTTTTTTGGATTGCTCTTGCCGGCGACAATAGTGGTATCGAGAACAGTTGACTGACTCCAATCTGTGGAGGTGGTCGCTAAGATTGGGTCCCAAGTGGGATTAAGGTTATCCCCCAGTTTTAGAGTAAAAGGGTTAGCAGTTCTGGCCCAATGATAGCCGCCCCAGGAATGGTTGGCCGACACAACGGGAGCTGAAGCAATAAATAGAACGAAGACCAAAGCAAAGCTGAAAAGTTTTTTTATCACTACTTGCACTTTAATAGCTAATGTTTGGTGTGTCAATGGTGTCTCGGGACATCCCCTTCCTTCTAACCCCGTATCCCTAATCTTTCCTGTGCCAGCCTCTTCGCCTCCGCTTCAAAAAAACTCTTAACCTGTTCCCAGGGAACCTCCTTAATCATCTCCGGTTTCCAGTCATCATTGTCGGCCTCGTCGAAGTAGCCCATACTCTTAATGATATGGAAAATCCGTTCCTCAAGAACTCCGTATTTTTTGTCGTAATATTCAAGCATCTGGTCGATCGAAAATTCTTTAGCCAAAAAAAACAGGTCGATGAAATCTCGTTTCACTCCGCGGTCTTCCATCGCGTGAATCTTCATCGCCGCGATATCTTGTTTACTCGCCAGCTTAATTCCTTCAAACTCCGTGGTTTCTGATAACAAAGGGTATTTGTAATAGAAAATACTAAATCTTGTCTTGTTGATTCTCCCAATGATTGTTCTCCAGGCCACCGATTCCTTTACCAAACCCACGCCCTCCAGCTCCACCAACAGCTGTTGTTCATCAAACTCCTCACTTGTAAAAAAGTCCAAGTCTTCCGAAACTCTATGCCCCAACTGCAAGGCCAAAGCGGTCCCCCCTGCCAGATATGACTTCTGAATTAGGGGCAGGTGGGAAACTAACTTGATACCGAGAACGGCATCCGAGAGTATGGCTTGTGTAAACATGGCACATTTTGTGGATCCAAATTCAGGATCATTGACCAAAATCTGGCTGACTTTCGGGAGATGTCGCGAGTGTGGGTCACCAGCTCTCTTATTTGATCCAAAGAATATCTCTCTCGGGCCCATTTCCATGCCTGAGTATTCCCGCGATCAATAATTCTCTTCAAAATAAAATTTGCGGCGGTTTCTCGATCTAAGGCGTCAAAATCTACGTCCCAAAAATACTGTCTCAAAAATTCTGGTAACCTCTCTCTCATGCTTAAATTTTACCACTATCAGTCCGTTTAGGGGGGGTGATGTTTGGGGGAGAGGCATAGATGGGAAGAATGGGTGGATTTTTACCGTTGACTTTTATCTTCAGGGCAAAAGCCAGGGCGTTGGCAATGGCAACGCCAACCCGGCTGCCGGTAAAAGAACCGGGGCCGGGGTTAACCTCGATTTCGCTGACATCGTTGAGGGACTTACTTTTCTTTTCCAGGAGAGTATTGAGAAAGAAAAGAACGTCCTGATCGCGGGGTGAGTCATATTCATTGACGAATTCCTCGCCGGCGAGACGGAGGATGACTTTCTTGTTATCGGTCGAATCAAGATAAAGTTTCATATCAGCTTGATATTAATTTCGCGGGCAGTGGCGCCGGCGTTTTTGAAGCGGATTTCGTAACGGTCTTTGGGCAGATAGTCCTCCAGGCGATCAGACCACTCGATGACGGTGAGGTTAGCCGGGTCAGACCAGATTTCGTCAAGGTCAAAGGCTTTTGTCTCCCAACGCGACTTCAGACGATACAAGTCGATGTGAATGAGGGTCGTGATGTGGTCGTGAGTAGTTTTGAGCGGGTACTCGGCAACGATGACATAGGTCGGGGAGGTCAGGCGGGTGATGCCAAAGTATTCCCCCAACCCTTGGGTGAAAGTGGTTTTCCCGGCGGCCAATTCACCAAAAAGACAAAGGGTGGTTCCCTGTTTTAGTTTGGCGGCGAATTCTTTCGCCAGTTCTTTAGTTTCCTCGGCCGACCCGGTGACGTAGACGCCTTGCATGTGGTTCATTTTACTTTCTTTTTAATTAATATTTTGCGGAGACGATAAAAGATGACGCCAAGCAGGCCGGTCGAAGTGATGCCGACGGCGATGGCCGTGAAGGTATCGGTTTGAATTGGCTCCTCTTCGATGGTCTTGACCTCAGTGGCGGGCGAGACGGTTTCCTGACTCGGGCTGGCGGTGATGTTTTCGCCTAAAACTTCAGCGGCAACCGATGCCGTTGGTGAAGCTACCGAGGTCGGACCTCTTAATGTCGGGCTGGGCGTTTTTGTCGGAGTTGGGGTGGAAGTGGGAGTTGGAGTCGGGGTGCTAGTGGGAGTCGGAGTAGAAGTTGGCGTTGACGTTGGCGACGGTGTTGGTGATGGCGTGGGAGTAGGAATAGCGGCGGTGAGGGCTAGAATTAAAGTATTTGATTCACCCGAGGAGCTGGTACTTTTACCGGAGAAACGTTTGAACTTTACTTCGTAATCCCCCGGACCTTTGTACTCGTCGTCAGAGGGTGAATAACGCATTTTCAATTGACCGGACCAGCTGCCAGCTTCCGGTTGAAACTGAAAAAAGGTGGACTGGATATATTCCAACTCGGGAGAGCTAACATAATCAATCCACGAGCCGATGATATTTTGGGTCTGGCCGAAATATTTGGCGGCGCTGACTTGGCGGAGTGTTCCCTGAAAAAAACATTTCCCCTCACTATTGCAACTGGTTGAAGTAAGGCCGGAGATTGAGGCAGTCAGGGTCAATTCCAGGTTTGAAAGAATCGGATCGAGGAGAAAAAATTGGATGGTCGCACGCGCAGACGTCGCCGAAATCAAGAGAAGAAAAAACCAAACCATGAGGAGGGCAAGAATCCTCATACTATCAGTCTAGCACTTGTTTGGTTAAAGTATATTCTCCCACCTCCGGGGTGGGGGTCTTAAGGTTATCTAGAATAAAGTGATTCAGTCTAAATAGTCTTCAAAATCACCGGCCTCCATATTAAGGGCAGCCAGCACTTTTTTGAAATCCTCAGAATATAAAACGTTTGCCTCGTGAATAACAACAAAAGAAAAAGGTATGCCTTTGCTGTCAGATTTAAAAAACTCTAACCTTCTCGCTGATCCACTTTTGCTCTTGATTGAACAGTAAATGTCCTTATCCCCCGCAATTTTTTTTAGTGCCTTTAGAAAGTCTTTGTATTTAATTCGCGTTTGAAGGGGCACTTCATTTCAGTTCTTAGCAATATGCGGCTGGGTGATAGTAGTATCCTGTAGCAGTCGGATTTTGTAGAGAGACTTTCTCCTCTTTAGGCTCCTGGTATTCCAAGAATTTCTCTCTTATTTCTTCCTCCACGGTAGACGCCACCTTTCTTCTTATCAAGTCAAAAACTTTTCGATCCTGCCTATTAGAAAGCTCGAGCAACGAAAGATGTCTTGGATATGAATACTTTTTTATCCCTTCCTCATAAAGTTTTACCGAATCTCGAAGGTCTTTAATGGCCTTGGCTCTAGTTTCTCTTTCAAGAGAAACGTCGTATGGGGAACAAAAACCCCTCCAGGTGCTGTCCTTGGTTTTATAAACGACCATCACGATTAGGTTGGGCCCGAATTGCTTCATAAGTATATATATTGGCAGGAAAAAACTATGTAGTCAACGTAGTATACTACGGTACTCGGTCTAGCACCAATGAGGTATTAGTTGTTTTGTCCAGCGATCTTCTTGTAAAGACCAACCATGTGATTTTCTTCCCCGCCCGGCGTTGCGGGTGACCCTAGCACGATTCCTTGTTCGATCATTTCCTCGATATTTCTGTTTACACCCGTTGGTGCTTCTGGATCGTAAATATAGTCTTGGTCCCAAATCAAGCCAAATTCTCCAGCATTCTCCGGAGTAATTTTGTAGTTAACAATTATTTTTGTCATAGCTTTTATTGTTGTTGTTCTGGGTACTACTTTGTAGTGTAGCACCCAGAACAAATGGTTAGAACCGCTCGGTTCCGGTCTGACCAGAACGCCTCCGTGCCTTGTCATAATACCGATGAAGTCCAGTGTCAGGACCGGATACAATTTTCTGATTCATTCATTCTCCTCCTTGAATTTTTTTCCTTGGCGCAATTGCCAAGGGTAAGTCAATGTGCTCGTTTGGGATTGTACATGATTTCTCCCACCTCGGAGGTGGGAGTATTTTAATTGTAGTTGACGTGGAGGTAGAAGGTATCCACATCGCTGTCTTTATGGTCTACACAAACGTACTGAAGAGAACAGTTATCGGAGCCAACGTAGGTATCGCGATATAGCTTGCCCGGCTGGACGGCTTTGACGTCTAAATTGCTCCCCTCGATATCCAAACCATTGTGAAAGCGATAGATGCCACCGACCCAGGTATTTCGAACCGCCCAGGTCTCGCCGTAGCCCTGATTGAGCTGAATTGTTGGAGATAATGGCCAGTCCCATTTCCCCGTAGGATTGAAGGGATCGCTTGCAACACACTTTTTATCCACGATTCCTGAACAATTATAATAATCGTCGATGGCTTTGAGAAAACTAAAGGGATTTTTGACGATAGTTTTGTCGGTAATTCTATCGGCAACGATAAAGTGAAGATGGGTGCCGCCGGAATTACAAGATTGGCCCTCAATCAAATGAGCGATAACCTCGCCTTGGCTAACATCTCTAACCTCTGTTTTGCTTTCTCTACAAGGCCTGGCGATGATGGCGTTGATTGCCTCCAATTCCTCCTGGGCTCTTGCGATGAGACTCTGGTAGCGAGCTTCGTCGTTTCTAGTCTGGATCAAAAGATCATTTTTACTTCTTTGTTGAGCGGCAAGATTGACTTGCTGGTTGGTCAGACGTGTTTTCAATTCCTCGACTTCTTGCTGTTTGCGGATTTTGACGTTTTTCTGTGCGTCGTAATTAAGCCGGGCGGTTTCCATCTCGGAAATGATCAATTGGTCACGGGCTTTGACAACCGAAAGATAGCGAATACGGGTGAAAAACTTGGCGAAAGAATCAGAAGAAAAGAAAAGCGTCAGGGGGGCGGGATCGCGGCGAAGGTAGCTCTCACGGACCCGGGCAAGATAAACTTTGGTCAGTTCGGCCAGGGTTTTGTCCAGATCGGTGAGGACGGTCGAAAGAGTGGCGACGTCTTTTTCGAGAGAAACAATTTGGGCAGTGGTTTGTTTGATCTGGGCTTGAGTGAGGCGAATTTTGCTATTGAGAACATCCAGTACGGCCTTTAGGGTTAGGGCTTGACCTTGCTTTTCCAAGACTTTTTGCTGGCAGGCCGCGATGTAACTGCCCAAAAGGTTAACATCCGAAGGAACGGGTTGGTTGGGATCACATTCGACCGCGAAGGATTTCGCTGGCAGCCAAAAAAAAGATAGCAAAAAACAAAATAAGATGGCCCTTAATTTCATCGCTTGAGGAAGCGCACCGCCGCCAGCAGACCGGAGAACAGGCCGAGGAGGGAGAAGGAGACAACGAGGACGGCTAACAGGGCGAGCATGATGACGGGGCTGACGGGCAAGGGAATGATGCCGACGAGCCTAGCGGCGAGAAAAGGAGTGGAGTAGAGCAGGGCGATATAGCTAGCCAACCAACCGATAACACCGCCAACGGCACCGTAAAGAACGGATTCGATAAGATAGGGCTTGATGATAAAGGCGCCTTTGGCCCCCAGGAGTTTCATCGTCCCGATTTCGTAGCGGCGACTAGCGATCTTCATTGAGATAATGATCATGATGGTGATGACGGAGTTAAAAGAGAGAATGCTGGCCAGGATAAGACCGGCGGTCCGAATCGCCCGCGTCCAGGCGGTGAGTTCGGAGATGACGTCCTGGGGAAAATCAATTTCCTTTTGACCGTTTGGGGTTGAACTGACTATTTTGGACCGCTCGAGGATGGAAACGAGAGTGGGAAAGTTGTCGGGAGATTTGGCGGTAATCTCGACGCTGGCGGGCAAAACGTCGGCGGTGATAATACCTAAATCGGTGACGGTTCCCAGAAGGAGTGGGTCGTTGCCGACACTTTCCTTGTAGATTTTGAGAGCCTCGTCTTTACTGACATAGGTCGCTTGTTTGACCAGACCAGTGGTAGTCAGATCGCCGATCAGCTGATTAACCTCCTCCGGTTTGTGCTCGTCGGCCAGATAGGCGATGACCTGGGGCTTGGTTTCGAAACTGGTGAGGATCAATTGAGAAGCCAGGGAAACGAGGGCAAAAAGAGAAACGACAAAGACAGTCAAGCCGGTCATGGAAACGGCGGCCAGGGCTTGATATGGTGAGCGACGGATATTTTTGAGGGCGGTGTTAATCATCAGCTTTTTTGTGTTTTTCTTTCGGATGATCCGCCCGCAGCTTTGCAGCACTGGCGGACAGGCTGCTACTGGCGGTGTCTGCCACTATTTTACCTTTTTCCAGGTGAATATGACGATGGCCGGGCAGGAATTTCTCATTGTGGGTGGACATGATCACGGTCGTGCCTAGATTGTGAATCGCCAGCAGAAGCTGATAGATATCCTTGGCTGTAGTGTCGTCAAGATTGCCGGTCGGTTCGTCGGCAAAAAGGATTTTCGGTTCGGAGACGATGGCCCGGGCGATGGCCGCCCGCTGTAATTCGCCGCCGGAGAGTTGAATCGGAAAAAGATTGTCTTTTTCGGGAATACCCACCAAATCTAAGAGATGGTGGACGCGGTCAGCGATCTGCTTACCGGGGTAGTTAATGATCTCGAGAGCGAGGGCGATATTTTCAAAAACGGTTTTGTCGGGGATGATTTTGTAATCCTGAAAGACGACGCCGACCTTGCGGCGCAGATCGGGCAATTGGCCGGACTTCAATTCGGCCAGTTCCACGCCTTCGATCTTGATACTGCCGGAACTGGGGAGAAGATCGCGGATAAGGAGGCGGCCGATGGAGGTTTTCCCCGCCCCCGACGGCCCGGTGAGGACGACAAACTCGCCTTCTTTGATATGGAAGCTGACGTTATCCAAAACTTTGTTGCCGGTCGGATAAACCTTGGTTACCTGGTCGAAAACGATCATCCTAAAAATTATACCAGCCTTACTCGGGGTCGGGGGCGTTCAGTTTCTCGACTTTGACGCGGCCAACGTCCATGAGCCAACCGGCTTTTTGGCCTTTGAAGGTCTCGCCCCAGACGGTGACCTGGTGGCCTTCAAACTCATCGAGATCAATGACGGAACTGGTCAGATAAACGGTCTGACTAACGCCGCCCGGACGAAGTAGTTGGTGCGAACCTTCGCCGTCGATGCCGCCTTTGTGGAGAACGCCGGTAACGCTGTCTTTGAAGGTCTTTTCGTCCTGGACGCCGATGATGTCGCCCTCCTTGAGGCCGGCTTCGGGGACGTTCCTGGAGACAACCGGCCCGGTGTTAATCACGCCGCCGATGGAACCGTTCTTTAAGAGATAGCCGCTACCCAAGCCCAGGACAAGAACAACAACTAAACCAATAATTTTGGGCAGAGTGAAGAAAGGATCAGAATTCATAGAGACATTAGTGATTAGCGGCTTGACTTCCTGAACCGGTACTACTTTCGGATCGGCGGCAGGGGTGGTTTTTTCGAGGTTGATCTTTTGGAGTTCCATGGAAGGCCTATTGTTAACTAATTAGAGTTTAGCAGATTCCGGCAAGGGAGACAAAGTCTTTAATTCGGTTTCGATAAACATGTCCAAGTCACCGTCCAAAACCGAGTCGGGATCGGTCGATTCATACTCGGTGCGCAGGTCTTTGACTAGTTTGTAAGGATGGAGAACATAGGATCGGATCTGGGTCCCCCAGCCGGCGACGGTGTGGGCGCCTTTGATTTTCGCCAGTTCCTGCTGGCGTTTTTTTTCTTCGAACTCCCAGAGTTTGGCTTTGAGAAGCTGGAGGGCGATCTTCCGGTTTTGCTCCTGATAACGCTGGCTTTGGGCTTCGACGACGATGCCGGTCGGAAGATGTTTGATCCGAACGGCGGTACTAACTTTGTTGACATTTTGGCCGCCGGCACCGGAAGAACGACTAGCTTCGAACTCGAGGTCCTCATCGCGAATGACTGTTTCAGCTGATTCCTCCATGACCGGCATGACCTCGACACCGGCGAAGGAGGTTTGGCGGAGATTGTCGGCGTTGAAGGGTGACAGCCGGACGAGGCGGTGGGTGCCGCGTTCATTTTTCAGATAGCCGAAGGAATAAGGGGCGTGGACGATATAGGTGACCGACTTCAGGCCGGCTTCTTCACCGGGCGAGTAGGCGACCATTTCGTAGGGCCAATCTTTCCGCTCGAAATAGCGGCTGTACATCCGGGAGAGCATGGCCGCCCAGTCCATGGCCTCGGTGCCGCCCTGACCGGAATGAATCGAGAGGATAGCTTCATTTTTGTCGTGGGGCCCGGAGAGATAGGTGGCCAGTTCCAGACGGTCGAGTTGACGAACTACCGTCCGTTGGAGTGATTCGATATCGGAGTTAAGACTGCTGTCTTTGGCTTCCTCGGCCAACTTGGTGAGATCGGCCAGGGTTTTGAGGTTTTCGGAGACTGAAGTCAGATCGTCGAGCAATGATTTCAGGCGGGCGAGTTCCTGGAGAAGACTTTTGGCTTTGGCCTCGTCCTGCCAAAGATCGGGGCCGGCGGTTTCTTTCTCCAGCGCTTCTTTTTTCCGGTACAAATCCTCCGGCTTGAGTTTTTCGTGTAGGCCAGAGAGTCTTAAGGTATATTGATCTAATTCTTCGTGGGTTACCGCCATGAAGCTATTTTAGCTTACCGGCTGAAAAAATGGATGTTATGATAGGAGAAGGGACAGGTTACTCGCCCAATGATTATTAATTAGTGAGCGAGTTTTTTTATGATTATCAAAGACCTACCTTTAGCCTTGTCTTACGATGATGTTTTGTTGGTACCCCAGTACTCCAAGATAGACTCCCGCTCCGATGTCGATGTTTCGACCGAGATTGCTCCGGGGCTGAAACTTGATTTACCGCTTGTCAGTACGAAAATGGATACGGTTACGGGCGTGGAGATGGCGGTGGCCATGGGGAAATTGGGAGGAATGGGGATCTTACCCAGATTTGACCGGCCGGAGGCGCAGGCGGATCAGGTAAGACAAGTGGCCAAGGCCGGGGTGATAGCGGCGACGGCGATTGGGGTGAAGGAAGGTTTTCTGGAAAGGGCGCTGATGCTAGTCAAAGCAGGGGCGGGAGTGATAAATGTGGATGTAGCTCACGGCCATATGCAAAAAACTCTGGAGGCGACCCGCGCTTTGCGGCGGAAATTTGGCAAAAAAATCGTAATTATCTCCGGCATTGTCGCCACGGCTGAGTGTGCCAGAGATTTGTATGCAGCCGGGGCCGACAGCCTGCTGGTGGGGGTGGGGGCTGGTTCGATCTGTACTACCAGGATAAAAACGGGGTGCGGTTTGCCGGGACTAGCCTCTCTGTGGGAAGTGGCTCCGGTGGCGAGAAAACTAAAAAAAACTTTCCTACCGGATGCCGGAATTAGAAACTCGGGGGACATCGTCAAGGCCTTGGCCAGTGGTGCCAGCGCGATTGTGGCCGGTTCGATATTTGCGGGAACAGATGAGACGCCCGGCGAAGTCGTGGTTTGGAAAAACAAGAAATATAAACGCTATAACGGTTCGACTTCGCCGGCGGAAAAAGAAGGCCATCTAAAAAGGTATGCCGAAGATAAGGGTAAGATGTACCTAAAACATCTCGAGGGAGTCGAAGCCTGGGTGCCGTATAAAGGCCCGCTAGAGGAAGTGATACTGCAATTGATGGCGGGGATCAGATCGGGGATGGCCTACTGCGGGGCCAAAAATATTAAGGAGTTATGGAAAAGGGCAAGATTCGTCCAGATTAGTGCCAGCGGGAGCCGGGAAAACGGGGCTCATGATGTGATTAGTTTGGAGAAAAGGTGAGAAGGAACTATAATAAGCGGTAATGATCAGAAGGCAGTGGTTTTTGGTGGTTCTGGCCGCGGGGGTGGCGGTTTTGGCCGGCTGGTATTTTTTCTTCAGGGTGGATACGAGCAAGAGCTTGGTCATCAAAAAGGCCGATCTGACGGAAACACTGACGCTCTCCGGGGAGATTGACGCTGACGAAAAGTCGACGATGACTTTCCAGACTGCCGGTAAACTGGCTTTTGTCAAAGTCAAAGAAGGGGATAGCGTAAAAAAAGGCCAACTATTGGCCGGCCTGGACACGGGCGACCTGGCGGCCGCCGAAAAGTCGGCTTTTTATAAATACTTGGCGGCGGATGTTCACGCCAAGTATGTCGAAGACACGGTCAAGGACCATGCCAAGGATGAAAGCTATCTCCAAAGAGACAGCCGCGTTGCCGCCCAAACCGACCGGGACATCAAATATGATGCCTGGCTGACAGCGCAAAGAGCCCTGCGCTACGCCACGCTTTATAGTCCAATTGCGGGGGTCGTTTACGACGTCACCGAGACCCAGCCGGGCGAGTTTATTACCGCGGCCAATCTGGTCGAGTTTAATATCGTCAACCCGGAAACAATCTATTTCTCGGCCACGGCGGACCAGACCGAAGTGGGCCAACTGGCAAGCGGTCAAACCGGCAAGGTGACCCTGGACGCCTTTATCGATGATCCTTTCGAGGCCAAGGTCGAAAAGATAGCTTTCACGCCAAAGGAGGATGAGACAGGGACGGTCTATGAGATCAAGCTGACCTTGACTAACGGCAAACAATTGGAACCGAGGTTGGGGATGACGGGCGATGTGACTTTCGTTTTGGGTGAGCACCCCGGGGCCATCGTCGTAGCGAGCCGCTACCTCAAAACGACTAATGGCGACAAAACAGTTCTGAAACTGGTCAACGGCCGAAAGCAACAGGTGAAAGTGGAAACGGGCGGGGTAATTGAGGGCCAAACGCTAATTCTGGCGGGACTAACTGAGGGAGAGACTATCTATGATCAAACTAAATGAGGTCTGGAAAGAATATACCTTGGGTGACGGGACGGTGTTCACGGCCCTGAAGCAGATCAACTTTGCCGTCAAACAGGGCGAAATGGTCGGTATCATCGGTGCTTCGGGGAGCGGCAAGTCAACCCTGATGCATATCGTCGGGCTGCTGGATAAACCGAGCCGGGGGAAGGTCCTGGTCAATGACCGCGATATTGCAAAACTGAACGATGATGAGATTTCTAAGCTGCGAAGTGAATTTGTCGGTTTTGTCTTTCAACAATTCAACCTGATACCCAAACTGTCGGTCCTGGAAAATATCATGCTGCCGACAATTTATGCCCGGAAAAAACTGGCTTACATTCCGGAAAAGCGGGCCCGGGAGCTGATCGAGCGTTTCGGCCTGGCCGGGAAAGAAAAAAATACGCCTAACAAGCTTTCGGGCGGACAACAGCAACGGGTGGCGATCGCTCGAGCGCTGATGATGAATCCGCAACTGATATTGGCTGATGAACCAACGGGCAACCTCGATTCAAAAACAGGTCATGAAATCATGAATCTGTTTGAAGAACTAAACCAAAAAGACGGGGTAACTCTGGTGATCGTGACCCATGAGCCTTTGGTAGCCAACCGGACCCACCGACACGTCCACATCCAAGACGGCGAGATAGTAAAAGAGGATAAGACGCCGGTGAGAAAGAGGGAGGTCAGGGTAAAATGAACCGCTTTGACAATATTGCTCATCTGCTGACTTCGGCCGTGGCTGACTTTCGCCGGGACAAAATCCGGACGGCCTTGACGTCTTTGGGCATCATGGTTGGAGTCTTGTCGGTGGTGATGCTGATTGCCCTGGGACTGGGCTTAAAGAATTACATTCAGAAACAATTTCAAAACTTGGGCGCGAATTTGATTTTGGTCCTGCCTGGCCAAGGTATTTCAGGTGGGCCCGGCCCAGGACTGGTTGGAGGGGCGGAGTTTGACGAAAAAGATATTACTGCCCTGCGACGAATTGAGGGTCTGCAGTATGTCGTGCCGGCGGTATTTAAATCGGTGGCAGTTGAAGCGGGGACCGAAGAAAAAACCGGTTATCTGCTTGGGGTAAACGCGGACTATTTTGATCTGATCGGGGTGAAAGCTCTTTCCGGAGAGCAGTTTACCAGAACTGAAGTTGGAAACAGGGCAAAAGTGGCGGTCCTTGGTTATAACCTGGCCGACCAGCTTTTTGAAGATCCGGCGGATGGAGTTGGAAGAAACATCCGGCTCGGAGGCTTGCGCCTGAAGGTGATTGGGGTAAATGAAAAAACGGGTGATAATGAACAGGACAAGGCGGTGGTTGTGCCGTATACGACGACTTATGGCTCGCTAAATCCAAAAAAGACATTCTGGTCGATATACTTGGGCGTCCCATCAGAGGAGGCCGTGGCCAGTGTCAAGGAGGAAGCGGAAGAGGTCCTCCTGCGTCGGTATGACGCAGATGAGTTCGAGATCACTGAACAGGCGGAGATCCTTTCAACCATCAACCAAATCTTCGGGGTGATTAATCTGGTTCTGGTTGCCATTGGTTCGATTTCCCTAGTCGTCGGCGGCATCGGCATCATGAACATCATGTACGCGACGGTGACGGAAAGAACCAAGGAAATTGGTATCAGGCGGGCGATCGGGGCAACCAAGCGCGATATTCTGTCCCAGTTTTTGACCGAGTCGGTGGTTCTATCGGCCCTCGGTGGTGTTGTCGGTCTCCTCCTGGCGACGATCATCGTTTTGATCGTGCGCATCTGGTTTCCAGTGGCCATTAACTTTTTGGCCGTGGTGATGGCGATCGGGGTCAGCAGCGCGATTGGCATTTTCTTCGGCGTCTTTCCGGCCAAAAAAGCGGCCGATTTGTCCCCGATTGATGCTATTCGCTACGAGTAAGTTTCCATGCGGGTAAGTCGCTCGGCTTTTTCGGCTAGTTCCGGCCGTAGTTTAAGGCGCATATCAGGTTGTAAGTCAAGATAACCCCGGCCAATTAAAAATATTATCAAATTACGTAAATCGAGGCTATTAAATCTATCCTCCATACCTAATTCTTCTCGAAACATTAGACCCAGACGAAAAATGGCGGTGACCTGCTCCAGGCTAAGGACGTGATTTTCAGCGAACCAAAGGGATCGATATAAAAGGTCTTCTCTCTGAGAATGAATGTTAAGGCTACTGGGGGTATAGCCGTCAAACCAGAGATTGTATTTGGCCTCCCGAGATTTTAGAACCCTAAGATACACTCTGGCGGCGTCAATCTCTTCCTGAGGTAGGCGATCGATTAGAAGTTGCATTAAATCAACCGGAAGTCTTCTTTTCGCTTCTGTCATATGGCAATGATAGCACTAGGAGTCAAGTGACCTGGCGAGTGTAATTTGTTTGGCGTCCGGCATACCTAATTCGCCCGGGACCTCGAGAATGAGGGGGAGGTTGGCAAGTTCCGGATGGTTGACAAACTGCGACAGACCGGCCAGGCCGATCTTGCCTTCCCCCAAATTAGCGTGCTGATCGTTCCGGGAATTAAGATCGGTCTGGCTGTCGTTAAGATGGAGACAAACGAGGTGTTTGAGAAGATTGAGATTGATGAGTTCATTGACAACGCTATCGCTACCAGCGAGTTCGCGTAAATTGTAGCCGGCGGCAAAAAGATGGGCGGAGTCGAGACAAAGCTGGAGACGAGGATTATTTACCTTCTTGAATAGTTGCTCTATTTCGGGGAGGGAACCGACCTTGCCTTTCTGGCCGGCAGAGTTTTCAATGACAAAGGTGATCCCTTCGGTGGCGGAAAGAATTTGGTTAATAACGCCGGCGACCTGGTCGACGACCACGGCAAATCCCCGGCCTTGATGACTACCTAGGTGGACGATGACGCCGGCAGAATTAATTAATTGACCATTCTTCATATCAAAGATCAAAGAGTCAACGGATTTCTGGACAAGGTCCGGGTTGTCAGAGGCCAGATTAACCAAGTAGAGAGCGTGGATAAAGACGGGAGAAAAACCGGTTGTTTCGGCGGCGGCAAGATAAGCGCCTGATTCTTCGATTGAGTAGAGTTTTCTGGCCCAGGACCGGGGCGAGCCGGCAAAAATTTGTAAACAGTTGCCACCAATCTCGCGCGTTCGGTCCAAGGCTTTGGTTAAACCACCGGCGGTAGAAACATGGGCGCCGATGCGCCTACTGGTGTTCGTCGTCGTCATTGATAGATAGTATCATTATTCATGTGGTCGTAGAAATTGATCAAAGTGGAAAGTTGGAACAGTTGGATTAGGAAGACATTCTCCGGCCCATAAACTGTCTTGGGAAGTTCACCGTAAGAAAAACCGTCAGAGGGTAAGGGGTATCAAATTCGAGGAGGTCGCTAAGTACTTCAAATAAAAAGTCGGGCATATCGGCCTCACTCTCCGATTTGACGGCGAGGGTCCGCTTTTAGCTCGACTCTGACGGTATTATATCACAGTCCGGTCGATGGCAACGGAAATTAGGGTAACGGGGGTTACCGGTCGATCGTTAGCGTCGGTTTTGACGGTGGCGATGTTGTCGAGGGTGGCGAGACTGACAGAATCGCTGTTATCAATCCGACCAAAGACGGTGTAGTTTGGCGGGAGAGGATAGTCTTTGTGGACGATAAAAAACTGACTGCCGTTGGTATTGGGGCCGCTATTGGCCATCGCCAGGGTGCCACGGGTATATGGCTCAGCGGTGGTTTCGTCCGCGAATTTGTAGCCCGGCCCACCCGTCCCCGTACCGAGCGGGTCACCGCCTTGGATCATAAAATCTTTAATGACCCGGTGGAAAATGACCCCGTTGTAGAACGGCTTACCGGTTTTGGTACCTTCGGCCAGACCGACGAAGTTGGCCACAGTATTAGGGGCTTTGTCTGGAAATAATTGGATTCTCATCGAACCCAGATTGGTTTTGATTGTGGCGTACATTTTTTGGTTTGGTTTTAGATTTAATAATTGATTAATATCCGGGGTGGGGCTTGGGGTCGCGGTGATCGTCGGGGTAGGAGTACCGCCAGACAAGGACAGGGTTGGCGCTGAAGGAGTGGTTGGGCTGGTCTGGCAAGCAGAAAAAAATAAAGCGGCGGACAGTAATAGAGTGAGTCTTTTGAGCATCAGATTATGATAGCATGAGTTTATGCAGATGCCGGTGATCGTCGGGGTGATTATTGCCGTGATGTTTCTAGTCACCTTTTCCGGTTGGTTCTATAACTACGCCTTGGGAATGGAGGAGCTGGTTTTGGACGATAAATTTTTCAGTTACCGGATCGTGGCGGCGAGTTTGGCCTCGGCGGTATTTTTTGGGCTGGTCTTTTTCATGATCTCGGTCGTTAACCAGTGCCCAAACCAGGAAAGAGAAGGGATATTCGCCGGACTGAAATGTGAACAGTATCTAAAGCTTAAGGCGAGCGCGGACAATCTTTTCCAGCCAAAGAACGAAGCGGTAAACCAGACGCTCTAATAAGGGCCGTTTGACTGCCGGGCCGTAATAAGGCTTACTCCAGACCGAAGTGACGATCCAATTATTCCCTTCCCGTTTGACGGTGGCGACGATCTGGTTTTTACCAATGATCTTGATGTGTTTTCTGGCGGAGGTGGTTTGGCTAGCTTCAACTTTGTCCGGAAAACGAATCGCCCGGTCAACCAAGGCCGGATCGATGCCCCGTTCGCGCGCTCTTTCTTTCAGGTGGGTTGTCCAGATAATGTCGGTCATTTACTCCCCGGGGCGATGACCTGGTCTGGATCCTCAGCGAGAGGATTGACGGCCGGTGGAACGGGAGGGGTCGGGGTTGTTGGAGCCATCGGGGCTGCAGAAACGACTGGGGTAACCGGGGCGACAGGGATCTGCGCTTCGCTTCGAGGAGCGGCCGGGGAAAC
>Ga0209518_1002098_pt1 | contig 19511 bp, 21 predicted proteins | sample RifGroB1_FD_183993 | JGI IMG/M metagenome (GOLD analysis project Ga0209518, IMG submission 183993) | Groundwater microbial communities from Rifle, Colorado, USA - Groundwater B1 (SPAdes) (version 2) | ecosystem: Environmental > Aquatic > Deep subsurface > Groundwater | place: Rifle, Colorado...
TTAACTCCATACCTGTATTGTACCCTACCGAAAAAAAGATACAGGGATTACTCCATCCCTCGCCCTGACGGGCGGGGATTTAAGTAATGTGCTTTAAAAAAATAAAACGCTCAAAAGCTTTTGAGCGCTTTTTCCTAGAACTCATCTCAAAACCCTCCGTAAACAGATAAGAATACAAGCAAGCTCTATAAATGCCTCATAGGTGTCCGCGTTGCGATCCCAACGAACCGTGATTCTCCTGTAATTTTGTAACCAGGCATTTGTTCGTTCTACGATCCATCGGGTTGCATAAAAATGCTTGATCGTATGGTTATAGTGTGGTTCTTCTTGTTTTCCTTTGTATCTTCGTTTGGGAATGTATGGGGTGATATTGCGTTTGTAAAACGCTTTTCGAAGCCATCCCGCATCGTACCCTTTGTCTGCAATGAGCATATCCGGTCTCTTTTTGGGATGAAGCGGTCTGGAAGCCACAGAAATACCGTCAACCGTCTGTAGCGCCAGTTTGAATTCAGAGATATTTGCAGATTCGGTGAGAAGATTGAGAGGAATACCGGAACCATCAACCACAAGCATGATTTTTGTGCCTTTACCCTTCTTCGTCTTGTCTACTTTGGATCCCCTTTTTTAGCAGAAGCGAATGTTCCGTCTAGGTAGGAGATATCCCAGGTCAGCTTGTCATCACGATCTAATAGAACAAGGAGCTGCTGCCAAATCTTCTTCCACACTCCTTGTTTTTTCCATTGGGTAAACCGTCTCCAGCAGGTTCGTCCGGAGCCATACTTCTCGGGAAGTTCATTCCATTGGGCTCCTGTGGTCAGAATCCAGATGATTCCTTCCACGGTTCTTTTGTCATCAGAGCGGGGACGACCACCGCGTGAATAGTCCTGTTTGGGCAGCAATGGTTCCAGGAGTGACCATTGTTTTTCTGATAATTTCCTCATATAGATATAAGGATATTGTCAGGACAACAATAATGTCAAGGTTTTGAGATGAGTTCTAATAGAAATGAAAGGGTCTGTCAGATGATTGGCGGTCAGTATGTATCATGTACTTCCTCTTGTCTTCCCAATGAAATATGCCCTTCCGTTTGTAGTCCCTCTAAATGCGAAATATTTAGTAAAACAAAAATATCAGAAATATTTGTCAATCAGATTCGGATTGTATGATTATTCCAGCAAACTGTATTTCTGTTTACAAAGAAGAGTTAGCTTTAAAAAATCTTCAGCCACCGTCCAAAGGAAAAGAACATATATGCGACAATTTAAAACCTGTTTGTCAACAAGGAAACTGCACAACAGAATTTATCAAAAATTGATAAAATAGATTCGAACCGGAGGTGAGAATCTAGGGAGCACCGTCTTTTGGTGCGGAAATACCCGAAAAAGCACTAGTCCCGCAGTAAAATTTGGCATTCATGCGTTAATTTAGATATTTTTAATATTATGTTCAAAAACAAATTATTTTTGATTATTGAAACCGCTTATTTATTTATTTTCCCTTTAATTTTGTTACGCTTTTATCCAGTCTTAATTCATTACCGCATTTATGTGTTGATGAGCAGCCTCATATATATTTTTATTGTGGTTTATTCTCAGAAAATTACCCTGAAACTTCTCGGATTTAATTCGAGTACATTCATTCTGGCAGTAAAGGCTCTTTTTATACCAACTCTGTTTAGTATGTTACTGACTTATATTTTTTTTCAGTTCGCAAAAAAATGGTTGATAATACCTTTACTTGTTGAAGAAATTCGAACTCCCTCGATAGCCGTTTCCGCTTTAACGTATATTTTTATTTCGGCTCCACTCCAAGAATTTGTGTATCGCGGATACTTAGTTTCCAGACTGGAAGTCGTTTCTCATAATGAGATTTTTATAAAACTTTATAGTGCAATAATCTTTATGGTAATTCATACACCGTTTCACAATTGGTTTTTACCATTGGGTTCACTTATTTTGGGCTTACTCTGGACTAGTAATTTCCTTAAATATAGGAATGTTTATGCCTTAATGCTGAGTCATACTCTCATCGGTGCAACGTATATTTTTTTGATGGGTATGAGATAAAAGGGGTCCGTAATCGACCTACTCAGGAAACAATGAAATTAATAGAATTTGTACATCAGTATCTCTACCCATTTTATATCAGACTGTGGGCTGAAAGATTTTTTAAAGTTAAAGAGGGACAAATTGTTGTTGATGCCGGAGCTTACTTAGGGGGTTTTTCCATTTACGCTGCAAAAAAAGTTGGTAAAAGAGGTAAAGTTTTCGCTTTCGAGCCTGATCCTAAAAATTTGAAAACACTTAAAGAAAGTATTAAAAAATCTAACCTGAAGAATATTGTTTTAATTAACAAAGCACTCGGTGATACTGTAAGAGAAGTAAAATTGGAAAGCGCCAATCATTATTCTTCTATTGTTATTAAGACGTCAAAAAAAACAATTTTAGAGGTACAACAAACAACTCTTGATAATGAAATGAAAAATCTAGGAATTAGTAAAGTACACTTCATCAAAATGAATATAGAGGGGGCTGAAGTAATAGCGGTAAGAGGCGCATTACAAACACTAACTAACGTTGAACATATAGCTATATCCTGTCATACAGTTAACGGGAAAAGTACTGCGAGTGTAATAGAACCATTATTAAAGCAATCTGGATTTAAAACTAAAGTTTTGAAGAGAAGAAAAATTATAATTGATTTCGGACATATTGATATTTATGGATTCAGATAGATAAATGTTTTTTAGGGAAGTTCTTGTCCGCGTACGGGAAGGGTAGGACAAGGACACTTATTGAGTTATAATGATAAGAGGGTCCGTGACCGGCCTGCTCAGATGATTGCTTTCTTTCCTAACAATACACAATAATAATATAATTTATCTTTGCCACATTATTTCGCATATGCGAAATAATGTGGCATTTGTATATCTTTAGGATCTTCAGACACGCGGAAAGAAATCAACCTATCTATGCTACATCCAACCCGAAATATGTTCTGTATGCGCTATCATCTTCAATCTGTTCAACAAGCCAATACTTGATTTCCGCACGTATGCCAAAATATGAACGAAGGTACTCTATCTCGTCAAAACATGGATATGGAATAATATAGACGCTTTTCTGCACTTGATAAAATCCCAATTTTTTCACCATCCGACGCATCGCTTCCTGCTCGTGTTTCCTCCCGACTTCAATATCGTAAAGAATGACGCGCCACTTTCCATCCCACTTTTTTGGTTTCGAGATTTTTAAATCATCTAGTGCAAAATTCAATAATTTACTCTTTCCTTGTCTGGTAATGCAAAATGCCTCTTGACCGTTTATCACCTTTACTTCAATAACGTTCTGCTTTTCCAAACGGCGTAATGTCTGCTTTAGATACGATGTGTTAAATAATTTCCAATTAGTATTTTCCTTATTCATCTCTCTCAAAATCTCTTTTGCCATTGTCGTACCAAACCGGGGAGACAAAAGTGATGCGGCAATAGAAGTACCAGCGCCTATATATAACAGCACGCGTTTTGCCGATGCATAGGAATATTGACGGTCGTTTCTATCAATTGCTTCAAGGAGTTTTTTGCATATATTCGCAACATATATATCTGTTTTTTCTATCGAAGCACTATTTTCTGTCTTCATCATAATAATCAACTCCCCTTTCTTTTCAGCTTACCACATTATTTCGCATATGCGAAATAATGTGGTATCCATTCATTGTGTTCATTATGATGGGAGGCGGATGAATTTTTCTTTTTGGACAGCAAGGCCGTCTTTTACGAGACTTGCGATTCGCTCTTCAAAAAAAGATTTTGGTTTTTTGAATGTTTTAACCAATTCTTCAAGAAGCGTCTCATGCTCATATTTTTTCTCCCGCAAGAGATCCATAATTCTTCCCCGATAAAAGCGGTTTGACTGGTAAAAAGGTATTGATTTGTTTTTCTTTTTGATCTTTGATTTTTGATCTTTGATTTTGAGCTGCGAATCAGCTCCAAAGTCCATCATCGCTTGGTGCCATTCCCAGGATTTACCTCGGGGTAAGATCTTATCGGCAACCTCCTGAATAACCTTTTCCGGCTGTTTTTGGTCCTGAAAGAAGAAATTGGTAATGATCTTCCTTATATTAGTATCTACCATGGCCATGTCTTTTTTGAAGCTAAACACGAGTATTGCCCGGGCGGTATACCTGCCAATTCCGGGCAGCCTCACCAAAGCCTCTTCTGAGACTGGAAAAATCCCATTGTGGAGCTCTAAAATGGCTTGGGCAGTCTGTTTGAGGTAGAGAGCGCGCCTGTTATACCCCATACCCTTCCACAGACGTAAAACGTCTGATGTTTTTGCGCGAGCCAATAAGTGTACTGTTGGGTATGCCTCGATAAACTCGATATATCGCGTGAGTACACGCTCCACCTGCGTTTGTTGGAGCATGACCTCTGAAACCATAATTTTATATGGGTCAAACGTATGGCGCCAGGGAAGGTCGCGTTTGTTCGCCTTCCACCAATCGAAAATCATCTGTTGGAACGATTGAATATATTTTTTTGACAGAGGCATGTTCTAATTTTCAATTTTCAATGACCAATTTTCAATAGTTCCTGCTTTGCAGGAAAAAGGTTGAAAATCATCAAAAAATAGATTCCTGCTTTCGGGAGGAATGATAGATAACTTTAAGGCAAAGGAGATGGGACTGATAGGACATATAAGACTAATAAAATAATAAATAAATTACGATTTGGGTGTAGCAGTCGGTCGGGCGGGCAGGTCAAAATCCTTAACCTCTGTTACTTCAGTTATCGTACTGTTGATGCTGTCCCACAACCCCCGCACCCTGACCCTGTGACCGACAAGAACCGCACCCTGCGTTATCCATGCTCCGGTGCGGTTAATAAAGCGGGTGCTTCCGGATACAGCAACGGTCTGGTCATGACGCTTTATGGTGCTCATAACCCACCCGCCTGAAGAGAGCGATTTCACCGTGCCGAAAAACACGCCGTACCGCTTTTGTATAGAAATATTCCGTATGAGTCTGGCCTGAATCTCCGTCATTTCCTCACTGGTCCATTTCCCGTGAATATTCAATACGTCGTTGACACTCATTTCCGCAAAATCTGATTTTCCCCAAAACTTCCGCCGCCACTGCGTGGATCCGTCGAACGCAACCGTGTATTCTTTCCCGTTATCTCCTTTTACCGTAAAAGAATTTGTTCCTTTCCCCAGTACCGTTGCTTTGATGAGAGCTGCTCTTGTACGCACCCATGCATTCACCCCTGACAGGGTAGCAATTCGTTCCTGAATTATCTCTTTCCGCTCTTCCTGTATTTGTTTCCGGACCTGCTGAACCGGCAGGGCGACTGCATAGACAGGAATGGTAATAAAAAGTGCTATCCCGATACTCAGTGCTATTCCGACATATGTTTTTCGCATATATTCCTCCTTAAAAAATAGCGTAATTTTTATTCTGATGTTTCGTACATGATGGTAATTTCCGTTTCCCCGACGTTGCCGCTTACATCATTGGCAACAACCATGATGGGATTTTCTCCTTCTTCCAGGGTCAGTCCAACGGAAAAATTCCCCTGGGCATCCGCAACCGTTTCTTTATCATTGGCAAATACTTCTGCCTGAGCTACTGTCTTTCCCCGAAGCGTTATATAGGGAGAAGTTACTGTCGACCCGTCCGATGGAGAAATAACCTGAACAAAAAGGGATGTTTCAACCGCTCCCATATTCTGTTTTGTTTCAAGAGGAGGCAATGAGAGAATGTTTTTCCCGCTCTCTGTCAGAGTTTCTGCCGACTCTTTCCAATTCTTCGATTCCGTCAGGCGTTTATTGAAATAGGAAAATCCGGTGATGCCGGCGATGATAAAAAGGGTGACAAGAACAGAAAAAGAAATAACGAGTATGTTCTTCATGTATTCCTCCTTCCCGGTATTATAGTACAATACTATCATGAAATGTGGAATAGTCGCTCTTATCGGGCGCCCCAACACGGGGAAATCAACGCTCGTCAACAACATCATCGGACAGAAAGTTTCGATTACGTCCCCTAAACCGCAAACCACCCGCTTCCCTATACAGGCAGTGTTTGAAGATGACCGGGGGCAGATTGTTTTTGTGGACACCCCGGGAATATTTGCACGATCATCAAATCCGCTCTCCCAACGACTCAATAGTGCTGCCCAATCGGAACTCTCAAAAAATATAGACCTGATCCTCTACCTGGTGGATCATACCAGAGAGCGCGATCTAGAGGAAAACCGTGTTCTGGGTATCGTACGAAAAGCAACGATTCCCAAAATTATGGTCATCAATAAAATCGATATAAAAAGTCCGACACACATCATCCAGTATGAATTCATGAAAGAGGAATTTTCGGAAGTAATAGAAATATCGGCACTTTTACATAAAAATCTCACTACGCTCCTTGACCGCATTTTTTCCTATCTTCCCCAACGCCCTCCCTTGGTTGACACCGCATCACTTGTTCATCCGGGGCTGAACATGGACAGTAAATTATTCATCGCAGAACTGATCAGGGAAAAAGCATATCTTTTTTTACGCGAAGAAGTGCCGTACACGCTCACTTCTGTTGTTGATGAAGTGACGGAGCGGCCCAATAGCGCTCTCTATATCAAAGCCCGCATTCTTACGTCAGACGACCGGTATAAAAAAATGATTATCGGAGAGAACGGCAGGATGATCAGGGAAATCGGCATGGCGACACGGAAAGAGATGGAAACTGCAACGAAGAAAAAGGTGTTTGTGGACATCACCGTAGAAACCGACCGGCATTGGATGGAGCGGATGGAATAGAAATTGGACCCCTCCTTCGCCAAGGCTTCGGCGGGCAAGCAATCCGACCAATTTACCAATTGGAAATTCTCTCTAGTGTTTCTGTTTTCCCAAGGATTTCAAGAGACTCTAAAAGCGGCGGGCCGACGGTTTTGCCGGTGATTGCCACACGAAGCTCCATAAACACGTCTTTTGCTTGTACACCTTCTTTATCTGATGCATCGCGAATTGCTTTTTCCATGGCATCATGGTTCCATTCGCTTTCCGTTAATGCTTCTATCCCTACCTTTAAAGGTGTCACCTTTAAAGGTCGCTCATATTCTTTTGGCCGCTCGAAGAAAAATCCTGCCAAACTTTCGAATTCTGCCAATGTTTTCATTCTTTCTGTAAGCAACGGAAGCACTTTTTCAATCATTTCAATAGGATATTTCCTTTTGAAGAATTCATAAATCTGAATTCTGAATTCTGAATTCTGAATTTTCCTCAGGTATTCTCCATTCATCCAGCGCAGTTTTTCCTGATCGAAAACAGGCGCTGTTGTCTGGATTTGGGAAAGGTCAAATACCTCCATCATCTCCTTAACCGAAAACAATTCTTTTCCCGAGGGATGCGACCATGCCATGAGTGCAAGATAGTTAAGCATTGCGTCTTTCAAAAATCCGCGTTTCCGGTACTCCCCGACCCACACCGGGTTTTTACGCTTACTTAATTTACTTTTATCGGGATTTCGAAGAACTGAAAGGTGCGCATATACGGGTACATCCCAGCCAAAAAATTGGTACAAAAGAATATGCTTTGGAGTTGAGGAAATCCACTCCTCACCCCGAATAACATGCGAAATCTTCATTTCATGATCATCGACAACCACCCCCAAATGATACGTGGGGTATCCGTCGGACTTCAGGATCACCTGATCGTCTATAAGTTTATTTTCAAAAGAAATATCGCCCCGAATAAGATCGTGAAACGTTGTTGTCCCGGTATCAGGGACATTCAGACGCATGACATATTTCTCTCCTGCTCTTATCCGCTTTATAGCCTCTTCATGAGGAATACGTTTGCACAGGCCGTCATACATTGGCGGCTGGTGACCCTCTTCCTGTTTTTTCCTCATTGCCTCCAATCGATCAGATGAACAAAAACAATAATATGCATGACCGTTCTCTACCAGCTTCTCAGCATATTTTTTATACATGCCTAACCGTTCAGATTGCCGATATGGAGCATACGGTCCTCCGATATCCGGTCCTTCGTCATGAGGAATACCTAACCACGTAAGCGACTCCACTATCCGTTGTTCGGATCCCTCAATGAGCCGTGTTCTGTCTGTATCCTCAATGCGGATAATAAACTGTCCTTTGTGTTTTTTCGCTACGACATAATTGATGAGAGCCGTATAGGCATTGCCGATATGGAGATCAAGACCAGTAGGAGAAGGAGCAATGCGTGTCCGAACGGGTGTCATATCGTGATCATATCACGAAAGGAATAGTTAGGGAATTTAGGATAAGACACATAAGACAAATAAGACGTATAGGACAAATATGCTCAAGACAAATACTGTATACTTTATACTGGATACGATATACTTTTTTTTCATATGGCATCCCTGACTATCACCGCATACCACACCAGGCGCGCTATCAATTGGGCGATACTCGGGCTGATTGCCTATCTTATTTTGCGGTTAAGCTGGGGAATATTTGCCGCCATTTGGCTCATGCTCTTTCCTCCTCCGCCAACGCCTGCCAATCATGCGTTCGGCAAACTCCCCGCGATACAATTTCCTAAAACAACGGAGCCGACGGATCTTCGGTACCGCCTGGAAACGGTTGAGGGCTATGTTCCTCCTGCATCCGAATCGGCAATGGTATTTTTTATGCCGAAAAATCCCGCAAACCTGCTGGCTCTGACAAACACGAAGGAATTTGCCAAACAGCTGGAATTCGCCAATGAACCGGTGCAGGAATCAAAATACCTCTACATATTCACTGATCCGCAGGAACCGTTGCGGCAAATGCAATACGATATCGTATCGAAAAATTTTACCTTACGGTATCTTTACCGGCAGGACCCGTCGCTTTTTACCGAGCGCGATGTACCGCTTGCCCAAACCGCGCTTATGGAGGCTCAGGGCATACTCCAGAATTTTCAGCTGTATCCGTCTGATATAGCCGACGGGTCAACTCATGTTCAATTTCTGAAATTCTCAGGAGACACACTTATTCCTACAACCAGCCATTCACAGTCGGACGCTTTGCGGATCGATTATTTCAGGGGAGACATTGCTGCAACTAAAATTTTCTACCCAAATCCTGACCAAGGTCCGATTACGTTTATCTATTCCGGATCAAAGCTCTCCAAAAAACGGCTTTTGGAATTTACCTATAATTACTGGCCTATCGATCCCCTAACGACCGCTACCTATACGCTCAAAACCAGCACACAGGCATGGCAGGAACTCCAAAGCGGTGGCGCATATATCGCGCGTTTCCCGAAAGGAGACAAAAAAGACGTCATCATCAGAAAAATATATCTGGGATATTATGATTCACTGGAATCGCAGACATATCTGCAGCCGATCTTTGTATTTGAGGGTGATAACGGATTTATGGCCTACGTTCCTGCAGTAGCTTCCCCATGGACAGAGTAAAACAATTCAGAGTTTAAAATTCAGAGTTCAGAATTGATTTTCATTTATTCTGAATTCTAGATTCTGAATTCTAGATTCATTTCCCCATCTCTTCCCATCGGTAATTGTCAAATACCCAATCAATGAGTTTGATGGTGTCTCCGAACCGATCCCTGCTATGAAGAACGACAAGAATAATTTTCCGGTTGTTCCGTTCAACATACGTAATAAGATTTTCTCCCGCGGCTTCGGTCCACCCGGTTTTGATGCCTCCTACTCCCGGAATTTTTCCTAACAGCTGATTGATGTTTGACAGCTTGTGGAAGTACACATGATTCACATCGGAAACCGTAATCTGGGGGATAGCCACCATCTTTGCAATGGTTTTATTCTGTATCGCAGCAAGAGCAAGAAGCGATAAATCTCTCGGTGTCACCTTATGTTCTCCTCCGTCAAATCCCATGGGGTTGGTAAAATAGCTTTGATCCATGTGAAGCGCTTGTGCTTTTTTATTCATGAGATCAATAAATTTGTCTCCCCCCTGTGGGTAGTGCTGGGCAAGAGTAAACGCTGCATCGTTGCCCGACTGAATAAGGGCTCCATACAGAAGATTTTCAACAGTTATTTTTTCTCCCGCAATAAGCCCCATCGATTGACCGCTTGCAGATACCGATGCCACCGTTACAACATCCTCAAGATTATATACGTCAAGTGCAACAAGCGCGGTCATAAGTTTTGTGGTTGAAGCAGGAGACAGAAGCATATCATCATTGCGCTTGTATAAATACACATGGGAATCAACGTCCACCACCACCACACCGGCTGCAGATACCTCGTCGCCCGGGTATACACCGGTAGTATTTACCGGATAGGGCGCCGGAGACGGAATAGGCATCGGAGGCGTGGGGGTAGAATTGAAAGATATCTCTTTTATCAAAAGGTCTTTTTTATTATTCACCAGATGAAAAAGAGGTATAAGAAGGATAAGAAAGATAAGAAAGATAAATCTCAGCCACAAAAACGGCGATTTTCGGCTACTATAGTGAAAAAAGGACGATGGCCGGGCCATGTGTATCATTGTACGTTCCTTTTTCCCGCTTGACAAGAATTGATGTTGTCTGATATAAAACAATGCGAGTATTATGAACAACCAATCTGTGCATTGTATCCGTATTATGACCCTCCCTGTCGAAGGAGAGGTTGGGTGGTGAAAAAAAATCACCAGTGTATTAAAAAACCAACCTCCTTCCAAAAAAGGAGGTTTTTTTATTACGATAACAACATAATGATCCATATGAGTAATCAAGAAAATCGAAAACACAATACAAGCATCGTCACCGGACGAATTGATGGAAAATTTCTACAGAATGGTGATCCTCGGGGAGGTGGAGAACATAGCGTTGTTATTCATTCACAAGAATTCCATCAAGCAATCACGGTTTCTCTCCAAGAAGTTTGGGCAAGACTTGGTCTTACAGATAATCCTATACTCTATGAAAATATGGGGCCTGCAGTCATACCATTACTTAAGGAGACAGCACATGTTTTTGACCATCACGGTAGACTAAAGGCTATAAAGGAAACAATATTTAACCAAGATGGTTCTATTCAATCTGAAGCAAGATATCAAACACGGTAATCATACATTATTTCAATCACTGAATATCTTTCACCTTTAGCTGTAACTGCCGGTTTCCATTCCACTCATTCAGGTCAATGGTGTAAGCAATATCAACCGGCTGATCCGGTTTGAGGTCATCGGAAAAACTAGCGTGGTTGAAAAAGACGGCGTCAAACGTTGCATTGTTACATTGTTTCACTCGCCTCGCTGAAAATTTCGAGTCGAAGCGGGTTGCTCTATTGTTAGAAGAAATACGGAATTTCAGGTGTTTGCCGTCTAATCCGATTTTCCGGAAATCCATAACTTTTACTCCTTTTGACAAAAAAACAGGGTCGGGATTGCCAAAGCCGAAGGGCTGCAGCTGTTGGAGCTGTTCATACAACTCTTCGGTTACCTCTCCAAGCGGAAGCTCAAGGTCAATCGGCACCGGACGCTTGAGCATGGCATCCGTAATCTCCTTTTGAGCCAGCTTTTCAAGCTGTTCCTGAAGTTCCTGCAATTTCTCAGTTTTAACAGTAAATCCGGCTGCCAGCGGATGGCCTCCCACGTCTACCAGAAGGTGAGAAAAAGATCTGATAGCCTCAACGACGTCAAATCCTTTGATGGACCGGGCTGAAGCTTTGCTTATGTCCTCTCCAATGGATACAACAATGCTTGGCAGGTAATATGTTTCCACGAGTTTGCCGGCGACCAATCCGATAATACCCTGGCTGTACGACTGGTGGGCGACGAACAGGAGTTTTTTCTTGATTGTCTCCCCATATTCCCTTTGAACATACTCTTTGGCGTGAATCGTCGTATCGAGAGTCAGCTGTTGACGCTCACGGTTTGTGAGCCCAAGCTTTGATGCAAGCTGCACAGCTTTCTCCCGACTGTTCGTGCACAAAAGCCTCAGGCCGTCGAGGGCATGTTCCATCCTCCCCATGGCATTCAGGCGTGGGGCGAGCATGTGGGAGATGCTGTAGGCAGTCAACTGATCCTTCCTCACCCCTGCTTCCTCCATGAGAGAAAGAAGTCCTACGCGATTGGTTTTTCTCAATTCCTCAAGCCCGTATTTGGCTATCGATCGATTGGTGCCCAAAAGAGGCATCATATCCGCAATCGTACCTATAGCAGCTAGTGGGAGAAGTTCATAAAGAAATTGTTGCATTGGTACATTATTTAATTGTAAAGATTGCTTCTCCGCCGGCTGGCGGATCGCAATGACACGTGTGATTAGTTCTTTAGCGAGGAAAAAGGCGACGCCGGCGCCGGATAGTTTGGTTGTGTGGATAATGAGAGCGTCAGGAAGCTTTTTTGGTTTCATATGATGATCAGTGACAATGACATCCATCCCTTTTGATTCGGCATACTCAATTTCTTTGAAAGCCGTAATCCCGTGATCAACGGTAATAAGAAGTGTCGGGTGAAAGTTTTTTAAAACCGCATCAATGCCTTTTTCCGTCAACCCATACCCTTCCTCAACCCTATGAGGGACATACGGCATAATCCTGCCTCCGAGTTTATACACGGTTTCCCAAACAATAGCTCCTCCTGTTAATCCGTCCGCATCATAGTCCGTATACACGACAATGGATTCTTTTGTTTTGATTGCTTTCAGTATTCTGGTAATTGCTTTTTTCATACTTTTTTCATCAAGGGAAACATCCGCCAAAGATAATTGATCGGGATGTTTAGGGTGAAGAAATGCTTCTATATCTTTTTTTGAACTTATCCCGCGGTTTCGAAGTATAGTAATAAGAATGTCCTCATCATTCCATTTTTTCATGGCCTCTATGGTATCATAGAACCAACGACGTTGTCGTTGGTAAATCCGAAGCACGAAATCCGAAATTCGAAACAAATTCAAATGTTTTAATATTAAAAAATTTGAATTTTGATATTGTTTCGTATTTCGATATTTGGATTTCGAATTTTCACAATGATTCCTCTCCCACCAAAAGCCCAAGCAATAATCGACACTCTTTCAAAAAAAGGTTTTCAGGCGTATGCTGTCGGAGGTTCAGTGCGGGACATCATCATGGGAAAATCGACATATGGATGGGATTTCACGACAGACGCAACTCCGGAGGAAATTCTTAAATTATTTCCTGACAGTTTTTATGATAACCAGTTTGGAACGGTAGGAGTGAAAATTTACCAATCCGACCAATCCGACCAATTAAAAAATGAAAAAGAACCCGTAGATATTTATGAAATAACAACATTTCGGAGCGAAGAGGGGTATGCGGACAGAAGACATCCGGATAAAGTAGTGTGGGGAAAAACGCTTGAAGGAGACTTAGGAAGACGGGATTTTACCATCAATGCGATCGCATATGACGGGAAGACGATATTTGATCCCTTTAATGGGATGTCTGATATTGACAATAAGATCATGAGAGCTGTCGGAAATGCTGAGAAACGGTTTTCCGAAGACGCACTCCGCCTAATGCGGGCAGTACGGATTGCCTCAGAACTCGGATTTACCATCGAAGGAGACACGTTTCAGGCCATAAAAACATTGGCAAAACTCATTACGGAAATTTCCAGCGAACGGGTTCGTGATGAACTGCTCAAGCTAATCAAAAGCGCATATGCCTCAGACGGTATCCTTATTTTGAAAAATTCGGATATCCTTTCCTATATCCTTCCTGAACTTGACGCGTCGTTTGCAATCCCGCAAAAAAGCCCGAAACGTCATCACCTCTATGATGTGGGGATGCATTCCGTCATGTCCATGAAATATTGCCCCTCGCCGGATCCTATTGTTCGTTTGGCCACACTCCTTCATGACATCGGTAAACCGCCGACGTTCAAGCAAGACCCTAATGGACTTATCACGTTTTACAACCACGAACTAGTAGGAACCAGAATTGTAAAAACCATCTGCAGCCGTCTCCGGCTCTCTAAAAATGAAACGGATAAAATCCTGACGCTTATTCGGTGGCACCAGTTCAGTGTCGATGAGAGACAAACCGATAGTGCAATACGTCGGTTTATCCGGCACGCGGGAAAAGAAAATCTTGATGATATCTTGGCGCTTAGAATCGGCGACAGGCTTGGCGGAGGAGCCAGGGAAACATCATGGCGGTTGGAACTCTTTAAAAAGCGATTGGAGGACGTACAGAAACAACCGTTTTCCGTGCGTGACCTGAAAGTCAACGGATTTGACGTCATGAAAATTTTTGACTGCCCGCCGGGACCTATTATCGGAGAAACGCTGAATGCATTGTTTGCCCAAATTGACGAGGGAAAACTGGCAAACGACCGGGATCTTCTTTTGTCTAAAATTGAGGAAATGAAAAGCAAATAAGGTTAGATTATTTATAGTAAATGGGTCCTGGCGTACGTTCTTCCCCGTCCGACGTCCTCGTCCCGCAAACCACTCTGGTGCTTTAATACGTCTTCTGACCACATGAATATCTATCGTTGTTACCGCTGGGATATATGTAGCAGATTGCGGAACTGCGGGCGCTCGACGGGGGTCCCCAAACGTACACCACCCATTCTTATTTGTAAATGAATAACATATTATGATTTACGTTAGGATAAACAAAATTCATTCCGAATTTTATAAGAACGGGTGACACGAACGAGGGCATCCCGCAAACACCCGCAATAGCGTGCAGCTGTCAAAAGCGTAGGACTCGTGTATCCAACGGCCATCCGGGAGAAAGGAAATTCAACAACATCTCCGCGTTCATGAGGATGTTTGCGGGACACGCGAGTGGCAGGACCCGTTTATAATTATTCGGCAGTTAGTTTAAAACTTTCCACTCTTATTTCGTTCCCATCTATCTAAAAGAAGCAAAACCGGTGTAGCCACAAACGGCGATGAATAGGTCCCTGTGATTGTTCCTATAAGGAGTGCAACAGCAAACCAACGGACGGTCGCGCCTCCCATGAGGGCTAGTGATAAAAGCATAAATATAATGGTGAATGAATTGACCAGCGACCTCCCCATGGTTTCCGTCAGGGCAACGTCGCATACGTCTGACAGTTTCGTCCTTGTATCTTTCCTGCGGTACTCCCTGATGCGGTCAAAAATAACAATGGTGTCGTGTACGGAAAAGCTCATGGTCGTCAAAAATGCAGTAACAAAAAGCGTGTCCACTTCAACACCGAAAAAATGCCCAAGGAGGGAAAAACTACCAAACATGACAAGCATGTCATGGATCAAAGATGCGATAGCGGAGATGCCGAATTTAACGCTTTTAAATGCATAGGCAACATACGAAAGAATGGCAATCAATACGAAAATCGACGAAACAACGGTTTTATACAACAATTCTTTTCCGATGACCGGACCGACGGTGTCTTTCTTTAAAATATCAATGGTTCCTCCCCCTCCTTCCTCATGTAACCCCTGCTGAAATACATCAACCGTACTTTCTGCCGTGGGTTTCATGCGGAAGGTATAACTATTCCCCGGGCTTTGGGTGATTTCAATCAAATCGATTGAATTTTTTTTCGCGAGTGCCTGTATAACATCTCTGGCAAGTGGCTTTTCCGATTTTACCTCCAATACCGTGCCTCCGGTAAAATCAACAGACGGCCGGAGGCCCCACCGGAGGAGCGAATAGACTCCGGGAATCAAAACAAAAGACGAAAGCAAAACGTAAAGCCAAATATATTTGGAAAACCGTATCATGCGTTTCCTCCTTTGGGACCTTTATAAAGAACGCGGATAAATGTTCTCGTCACGATAATCCCGGTAAACAAGCTGATGATCACTCCTAAAAAGAGCGTTGCAGCAAAACCTCTCACCAACCCTGAACTTGGAAGGAAATTCCAGTTTCCGGGGTTAAAAAGAATAAGGGATGTGATGATGGTCGTAAAATTTGCATCCCGGATGCTGTCCCATGCTTTCCCAAACCCCAATTCCATGGCAATCTGCCATGGTTTGCCTTTCCGCAATTCCTCTTTAAACCGTTCAAAGATTAAAATATTGGCATCCACTGCCATGCCGATGGAAAGAATAAACCCCGCAATTCCCGGAAGAGTAAGGGTGATAGGGATAATCCGGTACATTGCCAGGGTAAGAAGTCCGTACACCAAAAGCGCAAAATCCGCGTAAAGTCCCAGCCATCCGTATTTTAAAATCATGAAAAGGGCAACGATCGAAAGTCCGATAAGTCCAGCTTGCACGCTCTTGGAAACCGAAATCCCTCCGAGAGTCGCTCCGACGATTCTCTTTTCCACCACCGCAACCGGTACGGGTAAGGCTCCGGCGTTGAGCTGGAGCGCTAACCGTTTTGCCTGATCGGATGTGAATCCTCCGGATATGACTCCGCTCCCGTCCGTTATTTCGGATTTGACAGTCGGCCACATGAGCGCTGTGTCATCCAAAAAGATAGCCAGCGGCTTGCCGATCAAACGCTTGGTCACCTCCGCAAATTTTTTACCGCCATCTGCGGTAAATTCGATTGCCACTTCCGGTTCGCCGTTGTTGCTGTTAAAAGAAAGTGCTGCTTTCTTTAAATCCTTTCCGGTTAATCCAACAGGTTTTGTATTTTCAAGTGTCGGAAAAAGAAACGCGGCTTGAGTTGATTCCTGATTTTCAGTCAATTCGCGAAATTCGAGTTTTGCCGTCTGCCCGATGAGAGAAAGCGCCTGTTCCACGTCCGTGACTCCGGGAAGCTCAACAATCACCCGATAGGCCTCCCCGCTTTTGACGTGCTGGACAAGCGGTTCGGAAACCCCAAAAAAATTCACCCTGCGTTCAATGACCTGCCGGGATGATTCCAAAGCGTCCATGCGACTTGCTGCCGGAATATCCTTCATATCCGCCTCAAGCGCTACATGAGTTCCTCCAGCCAAATCCAGTCCCAAATGCGTCGTGAATGTTTTTTGTATCTTCAAACCCCCAATTTGGATATCCAACCGCGGCGGATTAACTTCTTTTTGTATTGTTTTTCCCTGCCATGGGATGGAAAGCGTAAATTTTTCCGGTAAATCAATAACCGCTGCAACAACCGTCAGGCAAAGAATAAGGATGAATAGTTTCTTGGGATTTTTCATGAAGCGTGCACCAACTCTTCTTCATCTCCGATAATCATAACCCGGGACCCCTCGAGAATGGAAACGACAAAAGGATCTCTCCTTCTTTTTCGGAAATCAAATTCCTCTTCCGTCATCACCGTATAATTAACTTCTCTTCCCCGTTTTGCCTCTTCGGATTTAATGAGCTGGGAAAGTTCCGGGAGAACGATATTTCCGACAATCAGGATGTCTATGTCATTGGCGTTTTTGGGTACAATTCCCCTGATAAATCTTCCGGAAAACATAATAAATTTTATTTTCCCCAACTTTGCCCTCCGTTTTATCAGTTCCCATCCTAATCCTGTAGATTTTATAATCAATTCTAAGAGGTTAGAATATAACGGATAGTCTTTGCGGAAGGTGTAAAACAACCGGTTTGCCCGCTGTTCTTTGGTTACCATTCCCGCCTTTTCCATGTGCAAAAGTTCCCGCCGTACCGCATTAATCTCTTCCGAAACCCGCCTCACGATATCCCGCACATGAAATATGGATCCGGGGTTAGTCAGAAACAGTTCTAAAATTTTTCTTCTCACCCGAGAAATAATGACATCTTCAAGAGGCATACCAGGTAGTAGAGTTTCGATCTTTGCCGTTTTACGCCGTCAAAAACTCAACTTCCTTTCCATTATCATGCTTTTATTTACATCCAGATAGTTACTGTTTACAGCAAAGTGAAAGGCGTGTCGAAACTTCACTACCTGGCATATCTTGCTTTAGTCAAGTTAGGGGCAGGAATGAATCTTATTAGTATGTTACTGTCGTTCCTGTCGGCAGCATATGAATCCATACCTGCCCGCGAGTCAATTGGATTTCCTTCCCGCTCGCGTTCATAAATTTTGTCCTTGCAGCTCTGTCTTCTTTTGCCCATGTGATTTTTTCTGCCTTTCCGTCCTGGAAAAGAAGTCCTGAACCGGAGCCAATGTTGTTATAGAGAAGATGCATGTGGTCGTCAACTGGACCGATTTCTTTGACAAACACGATAACGACTGCTTTAGCAGTAAGTTGTTCCTCCGTTTCCAAATCTGTATGCGGTTTACCGCCGTTGTTGCGTTTATACGAGTTACTTGCTTTATCATACACCCATTCAACGCCATAATCCTTCTCATACCCTTTCCAGGCAACAAAGCTGATGGAATTGGTAGTTCCCCGATCCGCCTCTTTGGCATCGTCTTTAAATTTCCACGGTTCAAACTTTTTATCCCACGCGACGCCTTTGCTGTCTACATTCGTCCATCCCCTGTCAGACGCTAGTTTAAAAAGTTTATCCGTCTGGCAGACCATGGTATGTTCTGTAGCTACCGGATGGTCCAGCCGGTCATAATTCCGGTAACAGGTCGGAAATGAGATGCCGAATTGATCCAGGTCTTTGATACGCCACTGGTCTATCTGACACAGGGCTTTGGCCCGTTCATCTACCGTGTCATCGCTGCAATTCCCGGCTCCTCCGACATGGTTATACAACGCATCATATTCCAAAACCCACGGTAAAAAATATGTTCGTGCACTTCTGACCGGCGCTATAAGCACATTGCCGGTAGAGAGACCGCAGTAAAAAACCGCCATAAATCTGCTAATCCCGCCTTCAGCGACTGAATCATACACAACATCCGCAAACGAAATCCCTGACTGAGGCCTGGCTTCTTCATGATTTTCAATCATGACAGCCAAGGGCCGCCGTTTATCCCAGATTTCCTTTTCCTTTTTGGTATACATCTCTCCGTTTATGGGGCACGCCTGATCTTTGGGAACTGAAGGGTCGCTCGTAAAATGCCGCTGCGGTTTTTGTGAAGGAACCGTCAGAGTCGTCGGAGCAATCGTTTTTATCTCTTTTTTCCCGAACGTTGAAAAAAGACCGTAAGAAATCCCGGTAGACAGAAGATAGAGTGCAATTCCAATTACGCCAAAAAAAACAAACTGTTTTTGTTTGATATTCATAGCCAGCCTTTCTGTTTTTACTGAAGATATGGTTTGTTCAATCATAATTTAAAATTATTTCATGATTGTGTCATCTCGATCCTAAACGGGATCCCTCGACTTAGCTCGGGATGATATGGATCATTTCGCATTTTTTATAGCCGCTTTTTCCTCTTTTGAAAGCTCGACATCATGTCCAACGCCGTTTTTAATATATTTAATATACCACCGGTTGCCGGTCCGTGCATAGAGAGATGTCATCACGACACCGTTGTCCCCTTTGTCCAAAAGCGCCATCGTAAAACTCTGACTGCCTCCTGTGTCGGAAAAAGGGTTGAACCGGACGATGCCGATCCGTTGTAAATGTGTGTCTCCCTCACTTTCAAGCCTTGTTAGTGACTGAGAGAGACCAGCGATATCCTTTTTATTTTTTACGTACGCATCGAGTATTTTTTCCAATGACTCTTTGAGTGTGTGCGTGCTTACGCCTTCAGTCAAACGATTGTAATGGGACACCATCCGAAAAACG
>Ga0209518_1002099_pt1 | contig 19507 bp, 20 predicted proteins | sample RifGroB1_FD_183993 | JGI IMG/M metagenome (GOLD analysis project Ga0209518, IMG submission 183993) | Groundwater microbial communities from Rifle, Colorado, USA - Groundwater B1 (SPAdes) (version 2) | ecosystem: Environmental > Aquatic > Deep subsurface > Groundwater | place: Rifle, Colorado...
ATTTCCATTGTCATAGACAAAAACAATTTTATACTGAAGCGTTTTTCCGTCTATATCGAATCGTTCGTATTCCTGCACTGTGTTTTGACCCTTAAAAGCGTATTTTGAATAAGTTTGCTCCCTCATGTTCAGCCGTTCGATCAGACTGTAGTTTTCGCCTTCATAGGTATAGCTGGTTTCTTCGATTTTAACGAGTTTTCTCTGGAGAAGGGAATAAACAAAAACTTTTGTTTTAGTGATTTTTTTATTCTCGTTGTATTCAAACTCAATTTTTGCGGTGACCCTGTCAGTTGTGTCTTTATACTCTTTTGAAGTCAGAACTTCATTCTGGTACTGATAGGTGATATAATTAAAATAAATATTATAATAACGATCCAGAAGATAGACCTTGATATTTCCTTTATTGTCGTAATAACCGATAGAAACAATCTGGGTTCCGTTTTGTTTGACCATAAAATAATATTCGCCGTCTTTCAAAGCGCTTTCTTCTACGACATCTTCTTGAACTAAAACATCCATTTTGTCTTTCGAGGGTTCAAGCGGCATGCCGATTTTAATCTGAGTCAGATTATAATTTTTATAATAAGTTTCTTTTATACTTTCTTGTCCAAAAATAAGACAGGGAAGAAAAATGAATAAGATTGTTTTCTTCATGTGATGACTCCCATTAGTCTATATTAAATATAATAAAGTGTTTTATTCAAAAAGCAATAGAAATTTAATATAATTTCGACCTTTTTTCACTGAAAACTTGAATAATTCTTTATTTTTTTTAAATTCCTCCGGAAAGAGAAAGATAAAAAGATTTTAAAACATAATACCAGATAGCCACGGCTTCTCTGAAAACAAAATAAGCCAGTTTTGAGCGGTCGGCCTGATCAGGGTTATTGGTGTCGGAAGGGTAAAGCCCGCAGCTGTCGCCCATTCCGAGAATGGAAGAGGTCAGTTTGATCCTCGCAAGGTGGAAAAAACTGCTGATAAAAAGGATTTTTGGTTTACTGCCGTTTTGAAAATAGGTTTTTTTGACATTTAAAATTGTGGCTAAAGTATTATCCCCTTTTTCATCCAGAATAATATCTTCGGGATGCACCTGATGATCCACAGCAAACTGATACATTGTTTTCGGTTCGCCCGGTTTAATCTGGTTTTTCACTGATCCGCTGAAAATGAGTTTTTTCACGGTACCGTCTTTATAGAGTTTGATCGCAATCATCATTCTGCTTTTTAAAGTACCGGAAAGCCTTCCCTGCGAACGGATCGCCGCTCCGAATACTACACCGTAGTCATAAATATTTTTCTCCTGATAGTCTCCTTCATGATAAAAGTAAACGCAGAGTACTCCCACTGCAGGAAAAAGAACGATCAGAAAAAGAAAAATCAAAAATAAACGAACCAGTTTTTTTTTCATCTATGCCTGAACGCTTTGAAACAGTTCAGTTTTTGTGAAAAGGGAATAGACAGGAATCTTATAATCGTTCTCAATTTTTTCCTTTCCCCCTTCTTCACGGTTGACGATACAGATGACTCCCTTGATATTCAGACCTTCTTTGATGCAGGCATCCAGGGCTTTAATTGTAGAACCTCCGGTGGTAATGACATCATCTAATACCATGACATCTGCAGGAAATGGAAAAGCGGCTTCAATTTGTTTTCCTGTCCCATGGTCTTTGGCTTCTTTTCTGACAATAAACGGGAAAATAGTTTTTCCCTTGATGGACGCAGTCAAAGAAATCCCCATCGCGATCGGGTCGGCTCCCAGAGTCAGCCCTCCGACAGCTTGAATCCCTTTCTCTTCAATCATTTGAAAAATCGTTTCTCCGATCAGGCGGATGCCGTCCGGGTTTAAAGTAGTTTGTTTTAAATCAATATAATAATTGCTCATTTTTCCTGACTGGAGTTTGAAAACAGGTTCTTTGGAATATTTAAAAGATTTTTCTAAAATAATCTTGAGAAGCGCTTTTTTCGGTTCCATAAATTCTCCTTTTCTCTTTCAATGAAAGACCGTGGTATAAAATTTAATATTTAGACCTGATTTAAAGAAAATATTAAAGGAGTTTTTTTTAAAAAGTTTGAATAACAAAAGGGATTTTTTGATGAGAAGAATTAAATTTAAAATGATTTTAATCTCTTTCTGTTTTAGATAAATTTAATGTCATCAATTCTTGAAAAGAGGAGCTGAAAAATGAGTTATTCGACGGTGAAAGGAACACGCGATATTTATGGAAACGAGATGGTCCTCTGGCATCAGATTGAGGAAGCGGTTCGGAAAACGGCTCATTCTTTTTATTTTCAGGAAATCAGGACTCCGGTCATAGAGCTGACCGAAGTTTTCAAAAGAGCGATCGGAGAGGAAACGGATATTGTTTCAAAAGAAATGTTTGAGTTTACCGACCGGGGCGATCGCAATATTACTCTCAGACCGGAAGGGACAGCGGGAGTGGTCAGAGCTTTTTCCGAGCATAAATTAATGAATGAAAGAAATACCCGCTATTATTATATCGGACCCATGTTCCGGGCTGAAAAACCGCAAAAAGGCCGGCAAAGACAGTTTCATCAAATAGGAATAGAAATTTTTGGGGATTCTTCCCCTTATGCAGACTACGATGTGATTCTTTTTAATCTGACTCTTTTGGAAATGTTGGGATTGAAGAATTATAAATTAAAAATCAATTCGGTAGGGTGTAAGGAATGCCGTCCTGTTTATTTTCAGAAATTAAAAGACTATTTAAAACCTTCTTATCAGGAACTTTGCGAAAACTGTCAGAAACGCTTTCACACCAATACTCTCAGAGTGCTTGACTGCAAGTCTTCAGGGTGTAAAAAAATCACGGAAAAAGCTCCTTCGATTATTAAACACCTTTGCCCCGCTTGTGAAACCCATTTTGATGAATTAAAAACGATGCTTTCGGCTTCTTTGGTTCGATATGAGATCGATCCTTTTATTGTGCGGGGGCTGGATTATTATACCAAGACTGCTTTTGAGATCCAGCTGGAGGGGCTTGGAGCCCAGAATGCTGTGTGCGGCGGGGGAAGATACGACGGGCTGGTTGGGTATTTTGATCCTAAAAACAATATTCCGGGAGTAGGCTCTGCAATCGGGATGGAGAGGCTGGTGATTGCTCTTGAGTCCCAGGGGCAGGAAACGGCAGAAGAAAAAGGGCTGGATTATTTTGTGATAGCCGGTTCTTTTGAGGCGAAAATAAAGCTGCTTCCTCTATTGAAAAAAATTAGAAATGCCGAAAAAAGCATTCTCTTGTCCACTTCTGAAAAGAATTTTTCCAAACAGTTTAAAGAAGCTGACAAGCTGGGTGCTTTAAATGTTTTGGTTTTTGGCGAAGATGAAATAAAAGAAGGAATGATCAGTGTCAAGAATATGAAAAGCGGGGAGCAGAAAAAGCTTTCTTTGGATGAATTGACTGATTCTTTATAAATAGGGGGATTTATGGATCTTTTAACAATAGGCGCTAAGCAGTTTCAATCCCGTTTATTTTTGGGGACAGGAAAATTTTCTTCTTCAGCTGTGATGAAGGAGTCGATTGAAAAAAGCGGGACTGAAATGGTGACGGTTGCATTAAGAAGAGTTGATTTAAATAATCCTGAGGATCATATTTTAAATTACATTGACCCTCAAAAATATCATATTCTGCCCAATACATCCGGAGCCAGAAATGCCGAGGAAGCTTTAAGGCTCGCAAGGCTTTCGAAAGCAGCCGGGTTTCACTGGCTGAAGCTGGAAGTTATTCCTGATTCGCGTTATCTTCTTCCTGATCCGGTGGAAACTCTTAAAGCTGCGATAGAGCTGGTCCGTGAAGGATTTATTGTTCTTCCCTATATACAGGCTGATCCCATCCTTTGTAAAAAACTGGAAGAAGCCGGATGTGCTGCTGTCATGCCTCTGGCGGCTCCGATCGGAAGCAATAAGGGAATTAAAACAATCGATATGCTTGAAATTATCATTGCTCAATCCAATGTGCCCGTAGTAGTGGATGCAGGAATCGGAGCTCCTTCCCATGCGGCGCTTGCCATGGAGATGGGAGCGGACGCTGTGCTGGTCAATACGGCTATTGCGACAGCTGAAAACCCTGTTTTAATTGCCGGCGCCTTTAAAAAAGCGGTTGAGGCGGGCAGGGAAGGGTATCTTTCGGGTCTTCCAGTGAAAAAAGAAACAGCTTCTGCGTCCAGCCCCCTGACTGGGTTTCTTTTTGAATAAGTTAATAAAAAGGAGAGGATTTTGAAAAATAATTATCCCTATCTTTATTCTTTTGAATTGAGGATGAATCCTTTTGATGAAAACGCTTCGGTCGAGATTAAAGATAAATCTTAAAAAAACTTTTGATTTTGATAAATATTTTATTAATTTTAATTAGTCTTTTTTTTGAATAATTAAATTACAAAACCTACAGCATGGAGGATGAAAATATGTCAAGAAAATGTGAAATTTGTGGAAAAGGACCTTCTTTCGGAAATTCTGTATCCCACTCCAACCGAAAAACAAGAACAAAATGGTTGCCGAATCTCGTTAATATCAAGGCAAGAATTCAAGGCGCTGTTTTAAAAGTAAAACTTTGTACCAAATGTTTGAAAAGCGGAAAAGTAGAAAAAGTAATCTGATTTTTTAATCTCAAAAAAAGACTGATTTTTTTCAGTCTTTTTTCATATCTTTTTGTTTCAATAAAATTCAAAGGATTGATCGTTGAAAAAAAGATTTTTATTTATTCTTCCGGCGTTCAATTTTTTGCTTCTTATCTTTTTGTTTTTCATTCAAAATTCCTCTTTATTTTTTCCTTTTTTTTTATTTCTGCTATTAGCAAATTTTGTTTTTTTTCTTTTATTTTTTTTTCAGAAAAAAGAAGAATCTTTTTTCAATGTTTCTGAAAAAAAACAAGATCAGTCTGAAAAAGTGATTGAAAAATCTTTTGAAACTGATTCCTGCCAGGTAGTAGAAAACCGATATAAAAATCTTTTTACTCTCTGGGAAAAACTGATGGCGACTCTTGAAAAAATGTTTCATAAATCCAATGAAATCAATCTTTTTTCAATTCTCCAGTCTGATATTATTCAGAATGAATTTGTTCAGATAGACTCTCTTTCCAAAAACATTCATCAGCTGAAAAATCATTCAGAGCAGATTGATAAAGAGATTAAAACAATAGCGGACTCTTCTACTGAAATCAAGAATCATACGCTTAAAAGCATAGAAAAGTCTTCTATGACCCATGAGGTTATGCAGACAATTCATGAATCCAATCTGAAATTGCATCAGTCGATTTCTCAGTTTATGACCCATATCAAAAGCATTGAAGGTCTTTTAAGTAATATTGACCATATTTCTAAAAAAACCCGCACTCTCTCTATCAATGCTTCGATTGAAGCTTCAAAAGCCGGGATTCATGGGAGCGGCTTTGCTGTTCTCGCAAAAGAGATCAGGAGTCTGGCTGAAACCACGGGGCAATATACGGGGAATATTCATGAATTGATCTCGAGTATCAGGCGAAATTCTGAAGCTGTTGTTTCTTCCATGAATTTCAATTCTGAAAATATTGAAAACGGAATTTCTTTTGTAAAAGAAACTTCTTTTGCTATTGAACAGTTAAATCGGCAAATGCTTTCTATCGACAAGATGATCCAGACCATAAAACTCAGTCTTGAAGAAGAATCTGAAAACCTGACCGGAATGAATCAAATGTCATTGCTGCTGACTCAAACTTCCGAAGAAACAAAAAGAAAAACGGAAAGCCTTCAAAAAATATCAGAAACTCTTTCTCTTTTGGCAGAGGATACGGTCAATCAATCCATGCAGATACCTTCCAATACTCCTGTTTTTAAAGTCATTAATCTTTCAAAATTAATCAAAAAAGAAGTGGAAGAAACAATAGAAGGATTTCTTTTAGCTGGTCTTGTGAATGAAAAAGAGCTTTTTGAACCTGTTTTTGAAGAAATTCCAAATACAAATCCTCAAAAATATCATACAAAATACCAGCCTGTTTTTGCAAAAAACATTCAGCCGATTCTGGATAAATATAAAAAAGACTATATTGTCAATATTGCACTGAATGATTTAAAAAACTATGTGCCTACCTGCTGTAAGGTATTTGATCAGCCCGAAACAAATGACCCTGTGAAAAATGCTAAAACAAATTTTACAAAGAGATTTTTTCATCTTGAATTGACTGATAAAATGAACAATGCAGTCAATAACCGGGAGTATTATTTGTACAGTTATCCTCTGAAAGAATATCAAATCACTCTTTCGGACTTAGGATTTCCGATCTATATCAGGGGAAAACGCTGGGGAACAGGGAGAATCGGTTTTTTTCCAGAACGGATTAAATAAGAGAGAAATTTTAAAAAAATCTCTCTTATTGTTGAAGAATTATTTTGATTGAGTTTGATATATTGGCTGAATTTCCCAGTCGCTGAAATTCGGGTATTTTTCTTTAAAGTCTTTTATATCTTGTTCGTATTGATATGAAAAAGAATTTTCTGTAAAAAAACCAACATAATAAACAACTCCTGGTTTGATTTCAAAATCTTTATCAAAAATTGCTTCCGGTATATTATATTTTCCTTTTTTATACCAATGAATTACATCCCACATGTAATATCCAAAGTCATTGTAGTAAACACCTGGGGTTACTTGAAATAAAATAAAATCATTTTCTTCTTTTAATTCAATATCAATTTCTTCATCAGTTGTTTTATTTTTTAATAAAATAGCATAGTCATAAACACCTCCGCCATAAAATTTTCCATAAAAATAGGCCTTAGTTTTATCTGGCGCATTTTCTTTTTTCGTGAGATTGCCTGCTTTTTCTAAATAAGAAACCGCTGTACAACTTGACAAGAATAAAAAAAGTACGAGTGAAATAATTTTTTTTAACATGAGTAACTCCTTTATTTTATTTATATGTAAAAAAATTAGATAAAATTTAACTATAAAAAAAATCAAAGGAAATTAAATAGAACAAATATCTATGCAGAAATGATTTTAAATTGCAAAAATCTAAACGAAATTCAGGTTATTCTATGGCAACAGTTTTTTTAATGCTTTTTATCCAATTTTTTTTGGGGAGGACTTTTGATTGCTGAAATAATCTTTGAAAAGACTGAAATAAAACGGGGCAAGCTTCCCCACAATGCACTCCGTCTTCCTACTGCTGCTTCCTTCCGGACCTGACAGGGTTTGGAAAACTAAAAGTCATATGGGACCTGCCCCTTGCGGAGAGAGAGGGATTTGAACCCTCGAAAGGCGATTAACCTTTACACGCGTTCCAGGCGTGCTCCTTCAACCAACTCGGACACCTCTCCCTTGAAAAGCACTTTTAAATTTAATATATTTAAATCAAAAAAATAAAAAAATGTTAAAAATTCAGATACAAAATAAAAGTTTTCATAATTTTACTCTCAAAGGGTTTCAATTTTCTCTTCGCAAAGGTGAGATTTTGGCTTTGGCGGGAATGAACGGTTCCGGCAAGACCACACTTTTGAAAACGATTGCCGGAATAGATCCTGATTTTGATGGAAAAATCCTTTTCAGGGGACAGCCTCTTCATTTAAATGATGTTGAGTATATCCCTCCTTCTATATCGCCTTCTCTTTCGATTCTTACCCGGTTTTTTTTAGAAATTTCTCTTGAAAAAATTAAAGTGACAGTGGAAGACAGGGAAAGAATTCATAAAATCGCATCATTTTTAAAAATATCCAATCTTATGGATAAAGACTTAAAAAATCTCTCATCCGGTGAGATGACTAAAATACTTTTAGCTAAGGCGCTGATTAGAAAAAAGCCTGTATTGCTCTGGGATGAGCCGACTTCATTTCTGGATTTAAAATATAAAAACTACCTTCTTCAAATTTTAAAAAAAATTAAAAAAAAGAGAATTTTAATTATTACAACGCATGATTATCATTGGGCAAAAAAGATTGCAGACTCTTTTATGGGAATAAAAAATGGAGAGCCTGTTTTTTTAGATTCTTTATTAAATAAAGAAAACTTAAAAAAAATTTTGATTTAATTTCAATTATTCATTATAATTGATAGAAGAAAAAAAAGGCGCAGGTAATGGAATACAAGGAAACCTTTATCCAGGTTATTGTAAATACCCTGAAAGAACTGTCAAAGGTTGACTTCGCTTATGAAGAGCTGGATGCAAGAAGTCAATACAAGTCTCTCAAGGAGATTACAAGCCAGATTAGTATTTACGGGGATGATCATGAAGGAATGATTATTCTGAATTTAGACAGCGAGTTCTTGAAATACCTTTATTATGAAATCGGTGAAGAAGAGCTGGAAGATGATTTTATTATTGAGGATTTCTGCGGAGAATTGACCAATATTCTGGCGGGAAAATTTATTGAATTCATTGATTTGGATATTACGCTTTCTCTTCCGATTATCAATTTTGACCCGATTGAGTATTCCACCATCAAAAAAAATTCATTTAACGCATTTCATTTTTTTAATAATAAGGGTCATGAGTTTTTTATTTTCACCTATCTTGCGAAGACATTTCAAAATTTTTAATTTTATCAAGAAAAAATCAATACTCTCTGATTTTCTATTTCATAAATAGAGAATTTTTGATTAATTTTAATGTAAATAATTTAAATTCTTTTAAGGAGAAACCTATGCATGTTATCTCTGATTCTTGTGTAAGCTGCGGCGCTTGCGAACCAGTATGCCCTGTTCAGGCAATTGCTCCTGGAAGCGGAAAGTATGATATTTCTTCCAGCTGTATTGACTGCGGAGCATGCGTTTCTGTATGCCCGGTATCTGCAATTTCAGCAGGTTAATCACCTTTCTCATAAGTCATTCCGGAAATATTTCAAAAGTATTTTTCCGGATTGACTTGGTAAAATAAGAAATTTTCGATTTTGAATCAAATGAGGCTTTCAATGGATCATAAAGTAATTGAACTTCCTATAGAAGAGGGACTTCAAAACAATTATCTGACTTACGCAATGAGTGTTATTATTGGGCGCGCTATCCCTGATGTCAGAGACGGGCTGAAACCTGTCCACCGCCGGGTACTCTACTCCATGTTTGAAAAAGGGATAAGAGCAGGCGGAAAAACGAGAAAATCTGCAAAAATTGTCGGGGATGTATTGGGAAACTATCACCCTCACGGAGACCAGTCTGTTTATAACACTATGGTGCATTTGGCACAAGATTTCAGCATGAGATATCCTTTAATCATCGGTCAGGGAAACTTTGGATCGATAGACGGGGATCCTGCTGCGGCAATGCGGTATACTGAGAGTAAATTGAGTTATCTGGCTGAAGAACTTCTTTTTGATATCGATAAAAATACGGTTGAATTTACGCCGAACTATGACAATACTTCAGAAGAGCCGACTGTTCTTCCGGCAGCTTTCCCGAATCTTTTGGTCAATGGAACCTCTGGTATTGCAGTTGCGATGTCCACAAACATTCCGCCTCATAATCTCAGAGAAATTATTTCCGGTGCGAAAGCCTATATTGATAATCCTGATATCACGATTCAGGAACTTTATACTAGCCATGTCATCGCTCCTGATTTCCCAACCGGCGCTTTCTTGTTCGGGATGGAAGGAATCCGCCAGGCTTACGAGACAGGAAGAGGCGTTTTTTATATCCGCGGGAAAAGCAGTATTGAAACTCTCAAAAGCCATAAAGAAGCGATCGTGATCCATGAAATTCCCTTTAATGTCAATAAAGTAACCTTGATTCAAAAGATTGCGGATTTGGTGAAAGATGAAAAAATAAAAGGAATCGGAGAAATCCGGGATGAATCCAATAAAGAAGGAATCCGGCTGGTTCTTGAATTGAAGAAAAACAGTATTCCAAGCATTATTTTAAATCAGCTTTATCTTCATACCCAGCTTCAAAAATCTTTTAATATTATTATGCTTGCGATAGTCAATAAAAGACCTGAGGTTTTAAATCTTAAAGAATATTTCAGACTTTTTGTCAGCCATAGAAAAGAAATTCTCGTCAGAAAAACCCAGTTTGATTTGGATAAAGCGACAGCCAGGCTTCATATTTTGGAAGGTCTTTTAACAGCGATTGACAATCTCGATGAAACAATCGAAATGATCCGTAAATCGCAGACAAGGGATGAAGCGAAAACAAAACTGATGACTCGGTTTGCTTTAACTGAAATTCAATGTCAGGCTATTCTTGAAATGCGTTTAAACAGACTGGTTGGTCTGGAAAGGATGGCTTTAGAAGATGAGCATAAAGAACTGGTTAAAAATATTGAATATTTTAACAGTATTTTACTGCAGGATTCTCTTCAATATTCAATCATCAAAAAAGATCTGGATGAAATTGCTCTCAAATACGGCGATGAGCGGAAAACTGAAATCCTTTACGAAATGGAAACTTCTATTACGCTTGAATCCACTATTAAACCTGAAGAATGCATGGTTTCTATTTCCAGCGAAGGTCTGGTGAAAAGGACCCCTCTTTCTTCCTACCGCACCCAAAAAAGAGGCGGAGTCGGTAAAAGCGGCGTGAATATGAAAGGGGATGAGGAAATTGATCATCTGATGATCTCTCATACCTTGAATTACCTTCTTTTCTTTACAGATAAAGGAAAAGTTTATTACCTGAAAGTCTGGGAAATACCGGAAGGAACCACTGCGGTTCGCGGGAAAAGCATTAAGCTTTTTATTAATCTTTCTGAAAATGAAAAAATTCAGTCTTACCTTGAAATTAAAGAATTCAGTGAAAACGAATACGCTTTTCTGATTACTCAGAAAGGCATTGTGAAAAAAACACCTCTGATTGATTTTATCAATGCGAAAAAAAGAGGCATCACAGCTCTTTCTCTCGATGAGGATGATCAATTGGTAACAGCTTTAAAAACAGACGGCGGAAAGGAAATCTTTATTGCTACCCGAAAAGGCAGAGGGCTTCGTTTTCATGAAGAAGATGTCCGGTCTATGGGCAGAAGCGCCAGAGGCGTGATTGGAATTCGAATCAAAGAAGACAACAGTGTGATCGGAGCCAGCCTGATTGACGAATCTTCTTCCCTTCTTGCTATTACAGAAAAAGGCTATGGAAAGAGAATCAGTTTTGAAGATTTTCTGTCTCACGGCAGAGGAACCCAGGGGCAGCGATATTATACCGTGACCTCGAAAACAGGAGAAGTCGTCAGCATTGTCGATACCAATAAAGATTCTGAAATTATCATTATGACAAAATCGGGAATGGTGATTCGAAGCAAAGTCTGTGAAATCCGTGAAATGGGTAAAAGCGCAAAAGGCGTTTCAGTAATCAGGCTTCGGGATGAAGATGATTCTGTGGCCGATGTGGCTGTGATCAGGGGCGATAATACTTTAAATGATGAAGATTGTGAAAAAGAACCGGAAGATCAGTAGATTCTTTTTTCTTTTTCTTTTTCTTTTTCTTTTTCTTTTTCTTTCGGCAGAAACATTTTCTGCTTCTGCCGATTTTTCAATTATTCAATTCTTAAAAGATTTTCAAGATCAAAAACCAATATCTGTTTTCAATATGCCTCTTTCTCAATCTTTAAAAAATTATATTTTGTTTCATTCACAAGAGAATAAAAAAAAATTTGTTCCTAAAACCTTGAGTGAAAAACTCATTTATTCTCTTTATTTTCCGGAAAGTTTTAAAAAATCATGGGAAAATGAAGTTAAAACTCAGGCTGAAAAAGGATTTTATTATTTATCAGCCGCTCTTCAAGCTATTGCTTCAGGCGATAAAAAGACTTCTTTTCTCTTTTTTTTTCAGTCATTTTTTCTTTTTTTCAAGGAAGCCAAAGGCTTAGACTTTGAAGACAGACTGATTATTTTAAATGAATGGTATTATCAATTTTCAAGTTATATGGATATTTATTCGGATAGTAATTCTGAAATCAATGATTATTCTGTCTCTCTTTTGTTAAGCAGCGCAAATCTTCTTTATTTTACCCCGTCTTATTATTTTATAAATCCTCATATTCTGCCTGATTTTTCAACTTTTTATTTTAAAAAAGCAGGGGATATTCTTCTGGAGAGGGCAGATTTGAATCTTTCAGATCAAGATGAACTTTTTTATATGGGTCTTTTAAAGATTTATCTGGTCAATTCATTGATTCTGATTTCTGAGAAAAACTATTTAAAAGCTTCTCTTTTTTTGGATAAAAACCTTGCTTTCTTTGATAAAAAACCTATTGAAGAAGATTTTTTTATAATTTATAAAGAAACCTTAAAGAATAAAATATACACTTCGCTCTGGCTCAATCAAAATGAGGCAAGCGCTGTTTTTCTGAAAAAATATCTGGATTATTCTCTTTCGGCTGAGAATCTGCCTGATAACTGGGAAGAGCTGAAAGAATACCTTTACCCGGAATCAAAGGCAAAAAGCTTTTTTGCACGGGAAGATATTCAAAAGCTTTTAAGAAAGTACCGTCTGATCTGAATCTTTGTTCTTTTTTTCCTCTTTTACAATCATAAAAAGTTTTTCTTTCAGTTCATCGAGCCCCAGTTCTTTCAGACCGGAAATAAAAAAAACATTTTTGTTTTCTTTCAGTCTTGTTTTTTTTAAAAAGGCTTTTTTTCTTTCTTCAAAATCTTCTGAAAGATAACTGTCTATTTTATTGATTCCCACTACAAAAGTTTTTTGAGCAAGGAGGGGATTAAATAATTTAAGCTCTTTTTTCAGCGCTTTGAATACTTCGTTCCAGTCTTCTTCAAAACAGTCAATAAGATAAAGGAGAACTTGTGTTCTTTCAATGTGTCTTAGAAATTTAAACCCCAATCCTTTCCCTTCATGCGCCCCCACAATAATCCCCGGAATGTCTGCCATCACAAAAAAATCCCATTGGCTTAAATTGACCACGCCTAGTGAAGGAGTCAGTGTTGTGAAAGGATAAGCGGCCACTTCAGGATGAGCGTTGGATATTTTGGAAATCAAAGTGGATTTCCCAGCGTTGGGGTATCCAACCAGCCCTACATCTGCAATGAGTTTTAATTCCAGAACGAGATTTCTTTCCTGTCCCTCTTCACCCGGGATAGCAGTTCTTGGAGCTTGATTGACCGAGTTTTTAAAAACAAGATTTCCCGCTCCGCCTTTACCGCCTCTTGCGGCAATAAATTCCTGCCCCTTGACAGTCAAATCGGTCAGAATAAATCCGGTGTCTTCGTCTTTCACCTGTGTACCGACGGGAACTTCGATAATAATATCGCCGCCTTTTGCTCCAGTGCAGTTCGACCCTTTTCCGGGCTCGCCGTTTCCGGCTGTAAACTTCACTTTTCCCCGTAAAGTAGAAAGAGCATGAAGATTATCCTTGGTAACCAGAATGACATTGCCGCCATCACCCCCATGACCTCCGTCGGGTCCGCCGAATGGAATAAACTTTTCCCTTCTAAAGGAGACACAGCCGTCGCCGCCTTTACCGCCGATTACTTTCAATCGTTTTTCATCAATAAAATGACCCATATATTTTATCCTGATAAATTTAAATTTTAAGTTTAAAAATTTAACTATAAAATCTTTATGATTGAAATTTGTTTTGCGTTTTTTAGATAAAAATATTTATCTTTCGGCAGCCGGTCACTGAGCGGAGTCGAAGTGACGCCGAATGGAGAGGCAAATGAATATTAAAAGGAAAGTAAAATTAAAAACCTGAATAAAAGGAAGTTTGAAATTGATTCCTTTTTTACCGTTAGCTCGTTTGAATAAATAGTTATTGGAAAACAATATTTTAATCAATAAACTCCCCTTGTCTTTCTCTGGGAGATAGGTTTGTAGGTAAAAAATTGTTGAGTTTTTTAACTTGAAAAATGAATTTTTCAGGATTGACTATGTGGAGAAAAATATTTTTTAAAATTAAGTACAAAACTGATTCAAGATTAAAAGTTATAATCTCTGACAGAGCAAAAAAATAGAATATATTTGCTGAAAAATAAGTTTTAGTAGTTAAAATAAAATTAATTTATAGATTTCAGATTAGAGGTTTTCTAGTAGAACAGGGGAGGCCTGTTAAACATTTTCCGCACACATCGGCATAGCCGATTTTTTTATAATATTCAGCATTTTCCAGGCAGGTTTGATAGCATTTGTGCTTATTAAAATCTCTTCCCTGATATGCGTTAGATATACATTGAGTTTGACACACTTTACAACTTCCATTGATTTTATAGAGGCATTTTTCTTCCGAAATATGATTTTCTGAAGGAGCAAACAGATAAGAGGTGACAATGCTTCCTAGACGGCCGCAGCATCCTTTTTCTGTGATCAGCATATTGTTTATTCCAAAGTTTCCCAAGCCTGCAATATATCCCACATGTCTGTGCGACCAGTTGCTTAAAAGTGTAAGATTGTCAAAATTATGAGTTGCTGGAATATTTCCTGTTTGATGGCCTTTCTGGTGCATAAGGAAGTCAATCTTTTTATTGATTTTTGTGATTAAAGTATTTGTGAGAATGTAAGCCTCTGCCCATTCTTTTGAAGCATAATGACCTCCGATATTGCTTTCGACAATTTTTTCTTCAAAAGGAATAAAAAAAGAAATTACACTCTTGGCATTGGGAAGAATATCATGAGGAAAGAGATGTTTGGGAGAAACAGTCTGTTTTAAAGTTTTAAACAAATCATGATCTGCTGAAATAGTTTTTATGATCGGCTCTTTCCAGAGTGGTTTCAAAATCGTTTTATTTGAAAACTCTTTCATTGTATTCTGAATTGTTAAGGTAATTTTTCCTAATATATTTTTACTCGCTTAGTGGATTTTTAATCAATGTTCAGGGAGTTTTTTTCACCAGTTCGCCGACGGCCCAGAGCATCCGGGCAATAATTTCGTTGATTTTCTGCTGGTGGTTTGCTTTTTGGAAATAGTGGAGGGCTTGGAAGGGTTTTTTTTCCTGATAGAGAAGGTATTCGCCCATGCGGATGAGCCCGTCTTTGTAGTCGGTGAGCCAGAAAAGCTTGGCTGCTTTTTCCATCTCGCCTCGGTTGAAAAACTCATTGGCTTTGCGGATCAGCTTTACTTTATCCTGAGGAGAAAGCTCATGAGACATTCGAAACCATCCAGTTGACTTCATATTCGCAGAATTTAAACCCTTCTTTTTGACAGTTTTTATGTTTGACCAGAATACTTTTTGCTTTGAGAAACTTCATCATCCCTTTCAGGATGCCTAAAGTTAAATCACAGGGCAAGGGGACATTCTCGGCTATTTTCATAAAACCGCTCCTGTATTCAATGGATTTGATGATGCCCACTCCTTCGCCTTTCAAATAATGATAAAAAACTTTATAGAGAGAGACAAAGCTGTCTTGAAAATTTTCAAACCCGACTGAGGAAATCCGGATAAAATTTTTAAATATTTCAATCCCGTTTTCTTCCAGAACAAAAGGTTTCTTGTTTTTAAGCGCTTCTTCCAGTTCTTTTTCTGTATAAAACTGGTTTTCATCAAACTGGGATTCTGGTTGAAGTATTTTTAAAAGTGAGCCTTTGACCTGCATGAAAAATCCTTTCTAATCTTTCTATAACTTAAAATTTAGCTCATAGCGGCTGGAAAAATAAGAAAAAACTTTACTCTTTTCTGTTTTGGAGTTAATTTTATAATGCAAATCGTTTGCATTATTTAAGAAACAGGTGAAAATGAAAAAGGTCAGCGCTTATCAAAAAGAGATTTTAGAGGTTTTGGAAAAATCAGGAAAACCATTGACGGCGAAAGAAATTTATGAAGAAATGGAAAACAGACCCGATTTTTCAACCGTTTACCGTGGACTTCATCATCTTGAGAATAAAGAATATATCCGTTCAGTTACTCTTTTTGATCATATCAGTCTTTTTTTTCTGAAAGAAAAAAAACATCAGCATTTTATCTATTGCAGAAACTGTAAAAAAATCGATTGTTTTGACAAATGCTTTGCAAAGGAAATAGAGGATTCAGTCCAGAAAAACTTAAATTATAGAATCTTCGATCATTTTTTTTATTTTTCCGGATTGTGTCAAAAATGTGCTGAATTATAAATTAAAAAATAAGTGAGGATAAAATGAAGAAAATTGTCTTCATTATGAATTTTTTCTTGGTTACAGTGATGTTTTTTGGATGCGGTGATTCAGAAAAACAAGCGGACGGAAAAATGAAAGTTTTTGTCAGCATCGCTCCCCAGAAGTTTTTCGCTGAAAAAATCGGGAAAGATAAAATCAGCGTTTCAATTATGGTGGGAAATAATCAAAATCCCCATACTTATTCCCCCCTGCCTTCCCAGATGCTGGAACTGGAAGAGGCGAAACTCCTTTTTAAAATCGGGGTTCCTTTTGAAAAAAACTGGCTGGAAAAAGTGAAAAACATTTACCCTGCTCTGAAAATTATTGATACAAGCGAAGGAACGGTTTTACGAAAAACAGAGCAAAGCGTTGAAATATCAGTTCATTCTGAAGAGGAAGAAGATCATGAAGCAGGGACTCCTGATCCCCATGTCTGGCTTTCTCCCTCAATTGTTTCTTTGCAGGCTGAAAATATCTGCAAGGCTCTTTCAGAAACTGATCCTGCCAACAAAGCTTTCTATGAAGCCAACCTGAAAGAATTTCAGGGTGAATTAAAGCAGTTGAGCATGGATATTCAAAAATTGTTTCAAGATAAGAAAAATAAACGGTTTATGGTTTATCATCCGGTTTTAGGTTATTTTGCAGACGAATTCGGTCTTCAGCAGCTTCCGATCGAGATTGAAGGCAAAAATCCGACGGCGAAAGAATTAACTCTTTTAATCGATCTGGCAAAAAAAGAAAAGATAAAAGTCATCTTTGTCCAGATACAGTTCAGCCGGAAAGAAGCCGCCGTGCTGGCAGGAGAGATTGGAGGAAAAGTGGAGGAGTTTGACCCTCTTGATGAAAATTATCTTCTAAATATGAAAAAAATAGCTGAAATTTTAAGCTCAGGACTGGAATAATTGGAAAAAATCATAGAAATTAAAAATCTTTTCTTTTCTTATGAAGAAGCGCTGATTTTAGAAGATATCAGCATTGATATCATGAAAAATGATTTTATTGTTTTTATCGGACCGAATGGAGGGGGGAAAACCACTTTACTCCGCCTTCTTTTAGGTTTTATCAAACCTGATAAAGGCAGTATCGCTATTTTTTCTAAAAATCCAGTTCAAGCCAGAATTAAAATGGGCTATGTGCCCCAGTACAGCGAATTTGATAAAGAATTTCCTATTACCGTGATCGATGTGGTATTAGGCGGACTCCTGAAGACCACTTCTTTTTTTCCCCGTTTCAAGAAAGAGGAAAAAGAAAAAGCGGAAGAAATAATGAAAAAACTGGAAATTCTGCCGTTTGGCAAAAAAAGGTTTGGAGAACTTTCCGGGGGGCAGAAACAGAGAGTTCTGATAGCCAGAGCTTTGGTTTCTTCTCCTGAAATCCTGATTCTGGATGAGCCGACCGCCAGTGTAGATCCTACGGTAGAAAAAGAGGTCTATGAAATCTTGAAAGACCTCAATAAAGATTTGACGGTTATTTTAGTTTCTCATGACATTGGGTTTGTTTCTTCCTATGTCAGCCGGGTCGGGTGTCTTAATAAAAGACTTGTGGTACATCACTCAGAAGAAATATCCAAAATTTCAATGACAGGGTTTTATGAGAGATCAGTCCATATTTTACAACACACCTGCCACTTATAAAAGGAAAAAAAATGAAGGGAATTTTTGATCTTTTAGTTCATCAGAGTTTTATGCAGAATGCTTTTTTAGCCGGGCTTTTATCCAGTTTTGCTTTTGGAACCGCAGGCTCTTTCGTGGTGATCAAAAGGCTTGCAGGATTAAGCGGAGGAATCGCACACGCTGTTTTGGGCGGGATAGGTCTTGCCTACTATTTCCATTTTCCTACTATTTTAGGCGCTTTAGGGTTTGCTCTTATTTCAGCTTTTATTCTTGGAACTGTGAAAATGAAAGCAAAGCAGAGGGAAGACACGGTGATTGCCGCTCTTTGGTCTGTAGGCATGGCGGGAGGGATTATCCTGATGTTTTTCACTCCGGGGTATCAAAGTGATCTTTTGAATTATCTTTTTGCGGATATTCTTCTGATCTCAAAATCTTATTTATGGCTTCTTTTTGGACTGGATGTTTTCATCTTTGTTGTCTTTTTCTTTTTTTACCGTCATTTTGTCTATCTTTCTTTTGATGAGGACTATACTGCATTGAGAGGGCTGCCTGTTTACTGGCTCAATATCCTTCTTCTTTGTATGATTGCGCTCACGATTATTATTCTGATCCAGGTGGTCGGACTGATTTTAGTGATTGCCATGCTGACCCTTCCTTCTGCGATAGCCGGGCTTTTTGTGAAACGATTGAGCCGGATGATCCTGCTTTCCACTGTTTTAGGGGTATTTTTCATTTTTTCGGGCATTGTTTTATCGGTGTTTCTCAATCTGCCAGCAGGGGCGACCATTATTCTTTTCTGCGGGATCTCTTATCTGATAGCGATCAATGTGAAACGCATTGTGGTGAGGCATAGAAAGAGATTAAAAAAATCTGACGGATAATCATTTTTTGTAATGAGGGCAGTGTCTATACAAAAAATGCGATAGAGTCATTAAGCATAACTGGACTTTGGCATTAAACCAATTGAGTATTATTTTTGAGGGTAGATTTTAAACTAAAAACAACTCACACAGTTTATTCCCTGCTGGTGTTCCCGGCAGAGAAATCCCTCAATCCCTTTTAATTCGACTTCTGATTCAGTCCGGAAGCCAGTTTTTTAATCTCATCCAAGGGAAGACCGGTGACCTGATGAATAAAATTCATATCTGCTTTTAACTTCAACATATTGACTGCTGTTTCCATTTTTCCTTCCATTTTTCCTTCCATTTTCCCTTCCATTTTTCCTTCCATTTTCCCTTCAATCTTGCCTTTTTCTTCTCCCATATGGATATATTTTTCTGCAATAGTCATGGCAATTTCCTCCCCTCGAAATGGTATTTGTTCAATGATTTTTACTAAGTTTTCTTTTTTATTTTCATCTTTCGTGTAAAAAAGATAGCGAATCACCGCTTCTAAAAACTTTAAGCCCTTTTCTTCTTCATAATAGATTTTTGCGATATTAAAATAGTCAGAAAGATGGGCTTCGAGTTTGCGGTCATCAAAAATGTTTTTCATCACCAGAAGAGCCGTTTTGAGAAACAGGTTGTCAAAAACCTGATTTCTGATCTCTTCATCAGTGTATCGGGATAAATCAGAAAGAATGTAATCAAAATCAGGGATAAAGCTTTTGAAATCGGAATCAGGGTCGTTAAAGAAACTGGACAGAGGTTTCTTTTCCCATTTTTGCTTACCGTGATAGATGATGATGGGGATGACAGGCTGGATGGGGCGGTTTTGCTTAATGTCGTATTCCCAGAGCTTGATCATATATTTGAGAAGCTGGATATGCGGATATTTTGCAAAATAGCTTTTATGCTCAAAAAGAAATGAGATTTTGATTTCTCTGGAAGCTTTGTATTTGCAGTGATAAACAATATCTGAAAAGTATTCCTTGAGTTCTTTGTCTGTGAAAGACTGGTTGTCGAT
>Ga0209518_1002101_pt1 | contig 19499 bp, 16 predicted proteins | sample RifGroB1_FD_183993 | JGI IMG/M metagenome (GOLD analysis project Ga0209518, IMG submission 183993) | Groundwater microbial communities from Rifle, Colorado, USA - Groundwater B1 (SPAdes) (version 2) | ecosystem: Environmental > Aquatic > Deep subsurface > Groundwater | place: Rifle, Colorado...
ATGCCGGCAGAATTCAGAAGATCTTTCTCTTGATCGGTAAAGTTCAGGTTTGTCACTAAGAAGATTGTAGCACACGTTGCTACTTGAGCGAGGCCAGAGTGGCTTTGGTTTTGGCGTCTTTGAGGGTTTTACCGGTGGTACCTGAAGTTAAGTGGCCAGAGATAACTTCGTCCCAGACGGCGTTGGCAACTTCAGTGGCATTGAGACCACCAGCCTGGGTTTCGACGTAGGTGTCGTAGCCGGCAGGGTAAGTAGTGTTGCCCAGGGTATTCTTGTTGAAGGTGTGGCCGGAGCGGACGTGGGTGCGCAAGGGTCCGGCGCCAATGGTAATGCCATAGCCAGTATGTTGATAAATAAGGTTATTTTCCAGAATGTTATCAGCCAGGCCGGTGCCGGCTAGAGAGACGCCGTTTTTGTTGTCAAAGATTATACAGCGGTTGATGTAGGCTTCGGTGGTGGTGTCTCCCAACTTGATGCCGTCTCCGGTGCCGGAGGTGCCGCAATGCTCGATAACACAACTTTGGACTTGGGTGCGGGAAGAGGTGGAGACATTAACGCCGTGACCGCGGACGTTAGCGATCCAGCAATCCTGAATAAAAGCGTTGTTGGCAGTTACACTAATAGCGTCTTGAGAGCCGGTTGCCGCTGTCCCTATATATAGTCCGGAAACTTCGACGCCGGCGGCGGCTATGGTAACGGTGGGGGCGGTAGTAGCAGTGGGAATTAATCTAAACGCCTGGCCCGGACCCATGACTTTGAGATTAGCTGTGGTGATATTGAGAGTTTCGATGACGGTGGTGGTGCCGGATGAGTTGGAAGCCAAGCAAAAAATGGTGTCGCCGGTGCCGGCCGAGGCCAGAGTTTGAGCTTTGGAAAAAGTGGCCACGGCTTTGCCGGGAGTGGTGCCATCGTTGGCGTCGCTGCCACTGCCAGGATTGGGATTCCAATACCAGAAACTACCCACTTGGCGTTGCTTGCCCCGGAGGGAATTTATGAGATAGATTAGGTGGTCGTCGGATGGTGGAGTAGCAATAGTAGCAGATGAGGATTGGGCAATAATTACTTGAGTATAAGCGGTGGGAAAAATGGGGTTCATAGGGAGGCCAGTGGAATCCACAGCCACCAAGTTGCCTCCGGAAATGGTGCACAATACCTCTGGAGGATCATCTGTACCGTCTCTGGCTTGAAACGAGACCTTAGCGTTTTGCAGCTCGGCCGTAATTCCCACAAAGATGCCTCCACCCAACGTTTGTTTGCCGAAGGTTTTGACTAAGATAGGATAGGTCAGACTGGATGGCTCATCCTCCCAGTCTTTTATTTCATTGGTTAATGTTTGGATGGAAATTTCAGTGAGAGGAGCTAGCACTTCAATAACCCGGGGACTTAAATATGGATAGACTCTAATGAGAGACATATCAATGCTATTATAATGAAGAATAACAAATGAAACAGCAGCAAGCTAAAGTCTATTATCAAACAGGGAATGATTTTCTAAAGAAGAGGAATTATGTCAAAGCCATCGCCAGCTACAAAGACGCCATCCGCTTTTATCCTGGGTATATTAAAGCCTACAATAATCTCGGGGTAGCTTATAAAAACGCAGGACTTTTCAAGGAGGCTGAAGAGATTTATGAAAAAGCTTTAAAAATAAAACCAAACAATGGTGTTATTTTTAACAATTTAGGCAATGTTTACACTAGCATGGGTAGGCTTGCAGAAGCTGAAGTTTGTTATCAAAAAGCTATCAAGATTTATCCTAAATACAAAGAAGCATATTACAATCTCGGCCAGGTGTATTATTTTACAGGAGAAACAGACAAGGCGCTGGCAACAAGAATTATTTTGGAGAAACTTTAAGCGTAAACTGTATCAGTGGTTCGAATGACAGACTGGGTTAGACCGCCGGTGGTGATAGTACCGGTGGTTTTGAAGGGTACAATTCTGTAGCTCGAATTCTTGACATTTCTGATCTCAATGACCACTTCTCGGTCGCCGGCAGTACTGTCGTAGGTAAGAGTCACGGATTCGATTCCGGGTGATGCGTCTGAACCGCTAGCCTCGATAACATCTAAGAAGGGAACAAAAAACTTATCGGCATTGGTATAGGTGACAACGAGAGCGTTAAGTTCAAAAGTTTCCGTATTTGCCCAACCCGATCCAGCAGATAGAAGTGTTGTGGTAAGGGTATCTTCATCGGTAATTGCGGTGACATAGGCCCAGCCGCCAGCACCGTTGGTTCTTCTGATAATGTCTCCAACTTGGATAGCCCAAGTTACAAACGTGGCACCTGGGGCGTCTAAAGTCTGGCCTGTAGAAGAAGCGCCCGCTGTTCCGGTCCTTTTCGGACTGGGGAGAGAAAAAATGGCAGGGTCAGTCGTACTATTTCGGGAGACAAATCTGTAGCGATGCTCTTGTGTTGGCGAGTTGTCGACAACTATAATTGTTCCTGATGTAGGAGTGTCGAGAGACATAGCTCCAGTGTCCCTTTCAAATGTAATATCTCCTTGGGCATTATTGACGTTATGTGAGGTGTATGTGGTTTTATCTGGTAGGGTGGTTGTCCCACTTTCGAGATATACTGCAATTCTGTCGTCTTGCCTGGTGTTGCTAATGGAAACGGTGATAGCGGTATAAGGTTGGCGTAGGGTGAAAGTATCCTTTGCGGCATTGGTATCGGTTAATTTAATGTTGTTATTATCTGCAGTTTGCATTCCTTGTAGCCATACACCAGTAGCGCCGAAGAAAGTGCTTCCAGCCAGAGTTCCATAGGGTGCAGTTTTAGTGGCGGAGTACGCAGGGTCTGCTTTGATATATTCTTCGGCTGCTTTGGTAGTGATAGCGCTACCGTTACTGGTATAGATGGTACGACTGCTGACATCCTGTCCGTCACGGACGTAGAACTGCAAATAAGCATAGATATCTGAGAGGCTGCGGCCGGCCTCATAGATACTTCCACCTTCAATGAAAACTGAATAAAGTGCGCCGGTACTTTGAAGTGAGAACTCGAAGTTTTGGGTATTGTCGTCGGTCAACCCAACAGTACCAACGATTTGACAAGTTTTAGTAGAAATATTGCCTGTGATTACGGTAGTGGCAACGTTTAGATTTGTTTCCGCAGTTACGTTTCCCAAAAACATTATGCTGGAACCATCGGAGTAAATCATAATTGCTTCTCCTCCAGTCCAGGAAACACGCTCTCCGGGGGTAAACGTTCCGGAGAAGGTACCTACCGAGACAGTCCCGTTCATGTGGGCGACGGTAACGTCGGAGTATCCGGAAATAATGGTGGTGGGGGTGATGGTGGCGTCGAGGGTAACGTTGAGTAGGGCCGACCCGCCAGCGGCGGCGGTAATGACGTCGTTGTCGACAAACTGTTTATAGAGAAGGTCTCTAGTAGTACCGGTATAGGTACGGCCGTCGATGGCGCCATGAGTGTGATAGACCTGAAGAAGCAGTTTTCCTGAACCTGTATCGCTTTTAAAGGCTCTTAATATTCTTTCGGCAGTAGAAATGGAGCCGTCGACGGGTTTGTCACGGTCACCTGCGATAGGAGCGGTGGTTTCGGTGTCATATGAGACGATAGTATCGCCGACTTTGCCGTTAACGGTAGCGGTGCCTAACTGTGTGGCACCAACATAGATAGCGTTAGTGTCGGCGGGCGAACCGCGTAGTCCCCGAAGAGTTATATAACCTGAGGTTGCCGACCAGTTGGTATGGGCAGTAATTTCTGCATACCATGTAGGAGGGGTGGCGCCACCGGTAGCCACATTTTGAATAATAGTACCGACAGTGTAAGCAGGATTGCTGACGGAAGTGTAAAACATATAGTATTCACCTTTGGTAATATTGACTGTATCAGAAGAGGTCTCAGTAGCGATTGGGGTACGGCCAGATTCTGTAACAGTTGATTCAACGAAAGTGTAGGTGTCACCTGTTTGGCGGACGAGAGTGGTGAAGGCTCCGCCATTGATTAACGCTCCTCCGAGTCTGATAGGAAAGAGAATATCAATTGTGCCCCGATCCCAGTTGGTAAGATTACTCCACTCGGCGATGCGGGTTCGAGTGCCGCTGACGGGGTGGTTTTGGTAGATATAGACTTGCGGGTCGGGTGTTCCAGCAAAAGAAGCAATGGTAAATAAGTTGAGGTAGACTTCTTCTCCGCTTACGCTTGGGCCCAAGGTGTTGGCGTTGTAGTTACCAGTTCCGCCGGTGACTAAAATATCTGATGTAGCGGCGATGGCAGCGGGCACTGCTCTGGTGTCTCTAACCCAAAATCTGGCTGTCGTGGCGGTAGGGTAGTTGGCTTTGAAAGAAAGTAGTGGTCCGACAGTGACGCCGTCATCTGTGATGGGTAAATCAAGGTCTCCTGCGACAAATGCGGCTGTTTCTGCATCGACATCCATCATATAGACGGGGTCGGCAACAGTGGCATAGCCGGATGTATCAATACCCCCGCCAGTCAGAAATTGCAAAATATCAGAGCCATCGCCATTATCCAAAAACCAACCATTTAACATAGTAAAAGAAGTAGGGGTGTTGAAGCGGATAGGGGTTTGGTAGGTCAAATATCCAGGTTCGTCAAAAGTGTCCATCAGATACGAATAGAATTGAATTGCTGTCCAGACAGTAGTTCCTGACGTATGTCTAATGACTTTGGTTTTGGGATAGATTGTGAAATCGTTTTGAATAGCCATAGTTTTAGTTTAATCCTGCCACCCGGATTTTGGGATTCAACCTTTTAAAGTCTTTGACGGGCATACAATCTGTCCAAGGACGGGCACTTAAAATTGTGTATTGAACATATTTATTATTACGCATCACGCCTTTTTTGTCATATTCTTCATAAGTTACAATTTTTAGATCTTCTACGTCCTTTTTGTCTTTTGTATGTAGGTTGAAGATTTTCATTTTAATTTGTCCCAAAAACTCCCCTTTTTGGTCGGAGTAACTTCAACTTCTTCTTTTTTTGCTTCTTGAACCCGCTCTTGTAGATCATTGGTAATGAGTTTCTTTTGGGATGTTCTGGGTTTAACTATCTTGGGGGTTTCTGTTTGAGTAGGGGGTTTTGAAAAGATTGATTTAGGTTCAATCCAGACGGCCCTGTCGAAAGACACTAGAGATTTATTTAACTCATCGCCTAAATCCACAATGTCTCCAATTTTGTGATCATAGTATGGATAGTGAATAATTTTGATCTTCATGTGCTTCATTTACATTATATGTGTGGGAGAGACAAGTCCATAGGGAATATCGCAGAGGTTGAACCCCTAGGGGAAAAGTAATATACTTTTGCTTATGCCGTCTCGGTTTATTGTCCGCAATCTGCGGGAAAACTGCGTTTATCATATTTACAACCGGGGAGTGGGGGAGGAAAAGGTCTTTAAAGACGCCCAGGATTTTAGAGTATTTCTGTTTTATTTATTTGTGTATACCACCCCGATTGAAAAGATCATGCAGAGATATTCGGATTTACCCAGAAGATTGAGAGAAAAGTCTCTGCTGGGTAAATTGGAAATAGTAGCTTATACTTTATTGCCCAATCATTTTCATTTGATACTTTGCCAACACCAAATTGATGGCATGCCCAGGCTGATGAAACAGGTAGTTAACGGGTTTACTGCGTATTACAATCAAAAATACAAACACAGCGGAGCTGTGTTTTTGGGCAGATACAAAGCAGTTGAAGTTTCGGAGGGTAATTTAACTGATTTGGTACGCTACATTCACCGGGAACCGGGAGACGATTATGAATGGTCGAGTTATGGCAGATATGTAGGTAAGGAATCCTTTCTAGACTGCGATATAGATGAAGTTATGGATAAATATAGTACCCGGGAAGAATTTATCGGTTTCCATGAAGATACTGGCGGTTATACAAAGAGTTTGGAAAAAATCAGGTCTATTTTGATCGAGTCCTAAGCCGCCACAGGGTCTTGGGTAACTCTTGGTGTTTTATTCCAGAAATACTAATACTAGATTTCGGTCGATTACCGCTTGACAATTAGCGCAAATCGCTCTAATATCGCATATATGAATATAATTAGAACCATAGAGGCAGATATAATTGATAATTTGCAAAATACAACCAAGGGAGTGGTCATATATGGAGCAAGACAAATTGGCAAGACTACTTTGTCCAACAAGATAATTTCAATTTTGGGCTTAAAAACATTAAGAATAAATGGAGACCAGAGCCTGTATTTAGATGTTTTGTCGAGTCGCGACATAAACAAACTAACAAATCTGGTAAGTGGTTATGAGATGTTGTTTATAGACGAGGCTCAACGTATCGCTGAAATAGGAATTAACTTAAAAATAATATTAGACAATTTTCCAAAACTCAAAGTATTGATTACCGGTTCTTCGGCATTGGATTTGAGAAGTAAAATTGCAGAGCCACTAACAGGCAGAGTTTGGTCATACAGGCTCTACCCAATATCGATTCATGAATTAAGATCAATATACAACCAAGTTGAACTAGATTCTCATTTGGAAGAAAGATTGGTCTATGGCTCATATCCTGAAATATTTAGCATCCAGGGATTTAATCAAAAAAAAGAGTATCTACAAAATTTATCAGATGCTTATTTATATAAAGATCTTTTGGAATTCGGGGGTTTAAAGAATTCTTCAAAAGTTAGGGATTTGTTGAAATTGCTGGCATTTCAAGTTGGATCACAAGTTTCTTTGTCCGAATTGGGTAGCACCTTGAACATGAGCAAAGACACGGTTTCCCGGTACATAGATTTACTTGAGAAGTCGTATGTTGTATTTAGAATGTCTGGGTTTTCCAGAAATTTGCGCAATGAGGTTGGAAAAATGGACAAAATCTATTTTTATGACTTGGGTGTACGGAATATTCTAATTGACAATCTTAAGGCAATCAGAGATCGGAATGATATCGGGCTGTTGTGGGAAAATTTTTTAGTGGTAGAGCGTTTGAAAAAATTGGCTAATAGCAAGAGCTTATTCAGCCATTATTTTTGGAAGTTGTCTAGTGGAGCGGAGATTGATTTAATAGAAGAGAGGGACGGAGAATTATATGGTTTTGAATTCAAATGGGGTAAAAAGAACGTAAAGGCGCCAGCTAGTTGGCATACTGCATATCCAGAGGCTGAATTCGCCTTCATAAATCGCGGAAACTTTTTGGAGTTTGTATCCTAATCCGCCACTGGGTCTTGGGAAGTCCTGAGAAGAAAAAGTGTCTCCTCTTTGAGATGATTTTTAATCCAATATTTAGTCTGGTTGTCAACCAGCTCACCCATGTTAGCCAACATTGATTCTGATGAGACGTTCTCAATTGTCTGAATACATCTTTCTAAATATTGGGAATAAGAAATTTGAGTATGTTTTTCAATTAATTTAGTATTTACTACCCAATTTTGTTTGAAAAAGAAATGGACGTCAAAAATATCCCGGTTGGCCAATTGTTTTCTTTCAGTCAGAGCAATTAATTTATTGGCGAACATATCCGGCTGAGACATAACGCGCATAGGAATACCTAAAAATGCCCTGGTTTCATATTGGGAGACGATAGATCTTTTGGAAATCTCAATTTTTAAGTTTCGTAATCCAGACTTGTATCTCAAAAGGTAAAAAAGAGTGTAGTGTTTGTTGGCTTTTTCTTCCAACGTGCCATATTCAGATAATAATTTTGACATATTTTCAAATACAAAAATCTCTTTTTCCGAATCAAGCAAATTAAAATCTAAGTCTATTGAAAAACGGGGGAGACCATATAAAAGATAAGCGGCAGTTCCTCCCTTAAATCCCAAAGCCGACCCCAATGAAGGATTTGAGTAAATACTTTTAAGCACTTGGAGTATAATTTGGCGGTGGAGGCTAGTGTTTAACATATGTTTCAAAACGCTTATTTAATGAGTTGTTGTGATAGATCGGTAAAATTTTACGGCATAAACCCCAATCCATATTATCAAGGTGGTCAAAATGGTGTTGGCCATCTAAATGCAACGAGTCTAAGAAAGCTCTTTCTTTGCTGGCCATCCAGTATGAACCCCAACTTTTGAGACCGATGGGGTTAGTGAGAATGTCATTACTGATTTTCCGGTAAATATATTTTTTACCATCGACAATTAATTCACGGGTTTGATATGTTAAAGAGTAAATCCGCTCATCAAACTGAAAGATCACTCCCTCTTGGGCCAAAACAGTTTCAAGACTGACATAAGAAGGAGCATAAATACGATTTGCCACCTCAAAAGGGGAATAAGATTTACCAGCTAGGACATAAAGACCCCGACGCAAAGATCTAAGGGTTCCAGTCCTAATGTAATAATTGATCTTGTTTTTTAGGTTATTGGGGTTAGGTTCATCCCAAAATAGGGCAATCTCCTTCGAGGTAAAGACTGCCTGATTTGATAGGTGTAGTCTGGAAGTAAGATTTTTCATTACTTCCAGCTTACAGAATCTATATGGTCTTGTCAAGTCGCCACTGGGTCTTCGGTGAGAGCCCGAAGATGACTGGTAAAAATTTTATTAATATTTTGACTAAAAGAATTCACAAATTGAGAGTCTGAAAAAAGAGGGGTAAGATCGTCTTGTAAAATTTGAGGATTAACTTGAGCGATTTTCTCCTTGAGTTGTTTAATTGCCACAGATTGAGAGAGATTTGTCAGTTCGGTAAGATACGTCCAATTGGGGTAAATGTTTTTCTCGAGATACCAAATTAAATCATAATAATCGCGGCCTTTGTTTCGAGGTTGTTTAACGGCGCCCTCAATGGTTTCGCGTTTAAGAATCGCGGCAATTTTTCCCGCCATAAGATCCGGCAGTGAATAATGTTTTGTAATAAAGGAAAAATTCAGGGTAGATTTAGTGGACAATTCAGTGATAAAAGAGTGTCCAATCACTGGTGTAAAATCGGTCCGAATAAATAAGATGTTGCTTTCAATTGGTGAGAGGGTTGGTCCTATTTGATCTAAAATGGGAAACTTTAAATAAAGGGTACGATTATTGCCTGCGATTTTGGTAGAAAATTTGGCAAATTGAAGTGTGGTAGCAAAATGTTTGCTAATTTCCTGGGTGAAATAAGATATATCAAAATGAGAGTTTTCTGGGAAATCAAAATCCAAGTCTTCGGATAGACGGGGGAGATCGAAGAAAAAACGCAGACAGGTTCCTCCTTTGAAAATCAGGGATTTTGACCACGGAGAAATACTTACAAATTGAAGGATGTAGAATTGTAAGCGTTCTTTGAATAAATTCCTCAGGAAAGCAGGATGAGCCTGTTTGTTGGCTTGATAGATCGATTTAAGGTCGTTAATGAGCATAGAGTTTTTGAATAATGCGGTTAATTTTATACATCTTGGGGGAGTGGGCCAGATCGACATACTGGGTAAATTCTTGATAATCTTTGTGAGAAAAAAGATCCCAATTTAGACGCAGGTCGTGTGTCAACTCCGCGCGGATATCGGGCATCTTTTTAAGATAGAGAAAATCAAACAATGCTTTGGCTGGAGTGGCCTCGAAAATGATTTTGTCTTGCCATTCAATTTGGCTGAAACCTGTAAAAAGGATTGGTTTAAGATTATGGTAGGAAAAAGTGCCAAGAGGATTAGAAAATGTACGTGGAGATTTGAGAGTAATGGATTCGAGGCCAAAAATCCCTTCAGGAATGAGACCGGATTTGGCTAAAACATATTCAAGCGAAAGGTAAGAGGGTGAGCGCAGGGCGTTGGCCAGCAGTTCGATATAATGGGAACGGTCAGTTGTGCCCAGATACGTATCGGTAACGTAGAGGTTTTTTTTGAGCGAAACAAGGTATCCAAGACGGCTAAGTTGGGCTAATTTCCCATCGAGATTACGTCCCGATTTGCCAATAAGAAGACCTGCTTGAGATTTGGTGAAATAAGGAAGGGACTCGAGCTCTTTTTGGTGTTCTATTCCAGAAATACTAATCATACACTAGTAATTGTGGAACAAAGTGGGAGGCTTGTCAAGTCGCCACGGTGTCTTGAGTAAGAATTTTAGCAAGATTTGAAAGGGCGTTTTGTATAGGGCTGACGGTAATGTTTCCAAAATAAAGTTCTATGTTCCCGGTATATAAAAGATGTAATTTTGCTTCTGGATAATCTCTAGAAAATGCGAGAAGTCCTTTTAAGTGCTTAGAATAAATGTTTTTTGTTAATTTTATTTCGAAAGCATGGAAACCCCGTGGTCCATAAGCAATAAAGTCAACTTCCAAACCACTTGCTGTTCTAAAATAGGAAAATGTATATTCGAGACGAGAATATTCATTAATTGCCATTAAATGGTTTAAAAAGAGTGTTTCTAGAGAAATTCCGTCAATTTCGCTGTTTTTGTCTAAATATCCTTTGGGTCGGGCAGTATTATAAATTCCTGAATCAAAAAGATAGAATTTAGGTTTTGAAACCAGACGTCTTTTGGCCCTGCGAGTAAATGCGGGTAGGAATGAACCCATGAGAAGATCAATCAGAATAGTAAAATAATTATCTACAACCTTACTATGGATTCCAACTTCACGGGCAATCGATGAAGTGTTGACGGGGGAACCCTGAGAGTAGCTGGCTATTTGTAAAAAACGATAAAAAGCTGATAAGTTTCGTGTCATTCCCTCTTGATTTATTTCCTGTTCAAGATATGTGCTCAAATAACTTTGTAAGTACTCATGGGGATCATTCTTAGAATAAATAGCTGGTAAAGTACCAAAACGAAGGACTTTTTTCAAATCAAAATCTTTTCCAAGTTCGTTAATAGTAAGTGGGTAAATGTTATATGTATAGGCTCGGCCTGCGAGTAGGTTGACGCCTTGGCGTCGTAATTTGCGTGCACTACTACCTGTCAATATAAACTTATAATGTTTGGGGCTCTCAATAAGGCGGTGAACTTCATTTAATAGTTCTGGAATACGTTGGATTTCATCAATAATAATAAAGTCATTAAAGTCTTGGGGGATGTATGACTCCAAAGTTTCCGGATTTGCTAATAGTTGAGTATAAATATCAGTCCGCAAAAGGTCTATGTAAATAGATTCAGGATAATGAGAACGAATCCATGTAGTCTTACCCGTACCTCTGGGGCCAAAGAGAAAATAGCTGTGATCAGGTACTGGATTGAGTAATCTGGTATACATAACTCTATTCTACTATGTAATTTGGACTTGTCAAGTCTAAAGTCTATGTCGCCACAGTGTCTTGGGTAAGAACCACGGTTCCAGAAGATCCGGTCGAATAGATAGTTCCAGAGGTAGTGTAGGGGATATATTTGGTGGCTCCAGTGTTTGAACGGACCCTAATAGTTACAGGTAAATCAACTCCATAAGCACTATAGTTGTAAGTCGTTGAAATATCTCCACTGGCATTGGTTTGACCATTGAAGATGGGTACATCTACTAGGTCAGTGCTAGCAGTATAGGCAATAGCTAACCGATGCATAGAATAAGTATTGCCCGATGTCCAGACACCAGAACTAAGAGGGGTAGTAGTAATGTGAGTAGCGTCGACTATTTCATCGATTACTGCCCAAGCGCCAGTGGTGGTGTTTCTAATAGTATCACCCTCTTCAAAGTTAGTTGTTAGAAAGTTTGATGAAGAAGAAATGAGTTTGATGTCTGGGTCTGTTCCATCGGTGCTAGTAGCACTACCCGTGACTTCAGTTTTTAAGGCAAAAGTTTTGGTTGACGCCGTCCAGCTGGTGTAGCGATAGTTTTGCTTAGTATTGGTACTGGCGTTCCAGACATGGACCCACCCAGTTTGGGGTAAGTCGGAATCCAGGGTTTCGCTTACGACGAAATCGACATCACCAGCACTGTTCCCAGCCGCTGAGGTGTAATTCCAGGTTTTGCCGGTGGCGGATTTTTGGAAATAGATCTGCACCCCTTCAACTGGGTCAGTAGCTTCGTCGACTACAGTGAGAGCTACGGTTACAGATTGGATAACATTAGTCGTTGAACCGTTGGAATTGCGGACCGTAGGAATGTCGGTGCCCGTAACATTAAGAGTGACAGTGCTGGAACCGGTGCTATTGTAGACATCGGCTTTGGCAGAGTAGATATAGTGAGTTTGGCCTGCTGCGCCGTCACTTAGATTTGCTCTTCCAGTTGAGCCGCCTGCGATTGCGTTCACTTTGGTGTCATAAAATGACAATGTATCTGCGGTCACGGCATTGACATAATACAAGCTTCCGTCAGTAAGTCCTATTGTGTCTGAACCACCTTGATCCTGGTAGTAAATCGCATCTCCATCAGAATAGCCGTGAGTTGACTTGGTTACTGTTTCAGCCGATGGGTCTACGTCGGTTTGAGTATGGAAACCAAAAGCTGCCGGACCACCGCCGGTAAATATATTACCATCAAAAGCGTAAGTCCCGGCAGTATTGATTTGGATGGAATGACCAATGTCTCCATCATTGGTGGTAGTAAAAGTACAGTTTTTAATTACAGCTGGATTATTACTGAGCAATGCTGCTGTGGCATGTAAAGTTCCATTGATTGTGCAACCAGTCAAGGTGGCGCTGTTTTGCACAATTTGATCGCAATCAACAAAGGTCATGTTTTGAAACCCGGCCGTGGTACTGGTACCGATATTTCGAAGTGTGGGGATAGCTCCGATGAGTGTCAGACCATCGAAGTCCCAGGTTGCCGAGGTAGAAACAGTGGACAGAAATTCAAACTTCCATTTGTTTACCGACTGAATAAGAGCACTGCGTACTTTTATAATATCGCCGGCGCGGCCGTCGAAAATAAACCCCACCACTCCGTCATCGACATGAAAGTCCAGGTAGCCGGCGGACTGTGATGCCTGTCGGGGAAACTGAACCGAGAAGTTTTGCATATCCAGCATCACGGCCTGACTGCCGCCTATCTGCATGGGACAATAGGCAAGCGCTCCGCCGTCGGCTTGTTGTATGGCAAAGGGTAAGACATAGCCATTCACGACCGACAAAAAGTCCAAAAATGACAGCGGAAAAGAGGTACTGCCGCCCGCCACGACTACCTTGTTGATCTTGATCATTTGGTTAAAGCACGTCAGAGGTATGGCGATTACAGGGGCTTCTAAAAACAGGAACTTGGTGATGGCTGTCTTTGTGGGTGGGGTGGCGCTGGTAGCATATCCCGTGTCTGTCGCCTGATCTACCTGAATGGCAAAAAAGTTTCTTTTATCCGGGCTGGTGGTCTTGGAACGCTGGCCCCCCACCATCCACGACTTGTAGTTGTTGCTGGCGTCTGCCACAACTACCTGAATCCCGCCGCTTGAAACAAAGCCAACGTCAATATAGTCTCTTGGCGCAGTGAAGAAAAAGGTGCAGAGCAGGATGCCGCCGGTCAGATCGGTTGCGCCTACTAAGTTAAGCTGTGATCCGCCGAGAACGGTCGCTGAAATTGCCGGTGAGATTTGAGATGTGGCGTGAAACGGATTTACGCCGGAGTCTGCCAGGGCCGAAATGGCATCCCCGGCTGTTGATTTTGATCCAATAGTGGCTAGAGACAGGGTTGATGTCCACGATCCGCCAAACGGGAGCACTGTTCCAACCAGCGGGTCAATAATGGTTGCCATGGTGGTATCGGTGTCGTGGTAAGGCGGGATGAGTGTGCCGCCGCTGCCGTCGGCTACAGCCACCACAAACTCCGTCCGGATTGTATCAACCACAACGCCGTAAAACCCGAATGTGCCGCTGGCACCGGCTGTTGTCTTAAACATCCACCCGGCACCAAGACCGCAAGTGCCGGTATCATCGGAAAGAACACGCTGCAAACCCGGATAAGGAGTAGGTCCCACACCCGTAGCCTCGGCCACGGCGTAGAACACAATGCAATTGGCGGCAGTTGTGGTAACTCCGGCAATGGATGGCTTGCCGGTTGTGCCGTTGACTCCGTTGCCGGTTGAAACATTAATCGGCTGGTGCGCTATAAGCTCATCGCCAGTGCCGGTCTCATTTACCAGCCCGGTAGTATCTGTCACGGTAATTGTGGTTGCGGTGACGGTGGAAATGGTTTTGGTAGTATTGTTCCCCCCAGCTGTAAAGCCGGTCGTAGTAATTATTTGACCGGGGGCAAAATTATCTGTTAAAAAACTTCCGGCTGACCCGGAAAATGCCAATCCCACCACGCTGATGGTTTGCGTGGTTGATTTAGTGTAAGCCCCGCGGATAGAAATTCCCACTCCCATCATCGAGTCCACATCGGCTTGCGTAAAATTCGGGTTGGTCTCGGCGGCACTGGCAGCTACCTTATACGCCCACCAGCCGCCGGATCCGGTAGAGCTGTTTTGACCGCCGATGGTCCAGCCGGACGTTCCAGTCGTGAGCGTGCCCGAAAGGGTAGCGTCCTTGGCGCCAAACACCAGCAGCAGATCATCCGTGGCGTGTGTCGGCAACTCCACTGTGATGTTGGCGGCCTCGGTGGTGAGCTGGGTTACTTTTGTATCTCTTATTACAGCCATGGTTTAAATGTATGGCTTTAGGAGATTTAAATCAAGTCTTTTAACCACCGCTCCCATTCAATAGCCCTTTTCTTCCAGGTGTAATTGGTTTTGACAAAAGCTACTTGTTTATTTGTGTTGGTTGGATTTTTGAGGGCGGTGACTGTCGCATCGACAAAATTTTGGTTATAGTTTGAATCCATCGGGATTAATTTGGCAAAGCCGGCCGTGGTTTCCGGTAATGCCCCCAGGTCACTGGTAATCACCTGGCATCCGGCGGCCATGGCTTCCATGGCGCAGATACAGGAAGTTTCGGGAAAAGTGTTGGGGTAGGAAAATATCAAAACTCGTTTTAGGTCTTTGGCAAGTTTAGTTTGGGATACGGAACTGACGTATTCTACTCCCTCCGTTCTTTGACAAAGCCGGTAAAGCTGTCCGTAATCTTTTTCATCCGATTCTTTTGGGGTTTGATAAACTTTCATACTGGAGAAAACTTTGAGAATTGTACCGGGGACCTCCTGGCGGATTTGGGGAAACAATTTAATGAGTAATCCCAGTCCCCGGAAAGGAGTACTTGTATACACCAGGACAGGGATCCTGGATTTTTCAGAAAGTATATTTTCTTCCTTTTCAAACAAGTTTTCAAAAGCCGGTGAAATTGCATTTCTTAAAATAAAGCATTTTTCTCTGTCGATCCCAAACTCTCGGATATATCCTTCCATCTGAGCGCTGCTAATCATAACGATAGCGTCGTAAGCGGCTAATATCCGGCTGTCGCGCAGACTTTGGACAGCAGGTTGATCCGGTGCATGTTGGCTCCAAAAAACCAGTTTGGTTTTGTCTCCCAAAACAGTCTTTAACCCGATTCCGTAATACGGCGTATTCTGAATTATTAGAAAATCTAAATCTTGCCACTGTTCATTCTTTAAATCATTATCAGGCTTATGTATGACCTTGCGTGAGGTAAAACTTCCGAGCATTCTGCCAAAAAGTATCACCTCGTGTCCTCGTTTGGCCAGGGCTTCGGTCAGATAACAAAGGGCAGATTCGGACCCGCCCAATGGCTCATTGTATGGCGTGTTGACACTGTAAACAAGCGGCGTAAAATTCACAAAACCAATTTTCATACTAGTGTTCCTCGTTTGATAAAGGGAGAGTTTTGTTTTACAAATAATAAATCAATCTCAAACATCTCTCCGGTCGGCAGGTGGTGGATCTCTGTTATGTCATATAGTTGAAACCCCAAATCTTGCATAGCTATTAATACTTGAGCGGTGTCAGGTGCTCCTAGGTTATATTCTAGGTTCTGTGTTTCTAGGAGTATAAATTGCGCATTTGCCACTGTATTCTTTCCACCTTTGATAACGTTTAACTCCGAACCTTGGACGTCTATTTTTATTAAGTTGATATTTTTTAGATTTCTTTTTTTAACCACTGAATCTAACGTCGTCATGGGTAAGTTGCGGATTTCACAATTGTCAAAATAGTGAGTTTGTTCCCGGAATATCGAGTTACCTGTGGTGACAGGCAGTGTAGTGGCGTAGTAGCCGACCTGCCTTCTTTTTTTATCGCCCAAAAGAGCTATTTCAAAACCCTCTGTCCAGGTTATTTTCGCCAGGGTTGGGCGCTGATCCGCATTTGCCTCTACCATAAATATTTTGGAATCAGGCCAGATCCCGTGAACCAGAGTTGACCAGTCTCCGTGGTATGCTCCAATGTCCAGAATTGTTTTGGGGTAAAATTCCAATTCCTTTAATGTTAATAAACGGCTTGTAAGAATATCTAACATATACTTTAAGCTTTTAATGTTTCCCACATAGACAGATAGGCTTTTTCCAAATCTTTCACAAACCCTCCTGTATCATACAGGTTTTTTTGCAAGTGTTTATGTGTAATTTTGCGTCTGATTTCTGTTAAGACTTTTGGATTGTGGGCCAGATAAACTGCTTTATCCTCATATTCCTTAAGACTATGGGTGATTAACTCCGGTAACAAGGCTTCTGTGAGGACACTGGCGCAGACCCGGGAGGCAAAGTGATTGCCCATTTTGGTTAAAACAGGCACACCTGCCCAGAGGCAATCAGAGGTGGTGGTGTGTCCGCCATAGATTCTGGTATCCAGTCCCAAATCAGCCAGAGCCATTCTTTTTAAGTGTTCTTCTTTTGACAACTTGTCGGAGAAAGTGAGCCTTTTGGGATCGACTTTGGCATATGCCGCCGCTGCCTTTAAATTTTCTGCTGCTTCCGACGTGTGTTTCCACAACCAAAGGATACTGCCCGGCACTCTTTTTAAGATGGTCATCCAGATTCCAAAAATCACCGGCTCTATTTTGTATGTTTGATTAAATGAAGTAAAAACTATCCCTTTTTCAGGTAGTCCGAAATCTTGTCTGGTGTATCTCTTATTACTGATGACGATTTTATTGTTGTTTACTTGATAACAGCGGGGTAAAAAAACTAATTTTTCGCTATAAAAAGGTACATGGGATTGAGGAACTAGCGTTTTATCGACGATCGCATAGTCAAAAAAACCGGCTCCGCTAGTACCGGGAAAACCAAGCCAGGAGACTTGAACAGGGGCCGGGCGCAGAGCGCAAATTGCCATCCGGTTTTCTCCGGTATGTCCTGTCAGGTCAACCAGAATATCAACCTGATCATGGTAAATCCTCTGTGCCGCTTCTAAATCCCCCATTGGGGCAAGATCTACAAAATTATCAACGCCCGCCTCTATCATTTGACGATACACGCTATCATCTTTTACTCCGTAGGCATATGCCTGGATTTTAAACTTACTCCTATCATGGTAATCGAACATGGCCGCCACCAGTTGTCCGATCGGGTGTTTGCGGAAATCTCTGGAGATATAACCCACCCGAACTTTGTTGTTTTTTTTCCTTTCGGCTATATCAAAAGTAAATAATTGCCCGGGGATGGTTTTTTCTAGTTTTTGGCACCAGTTGCGGGCAGTTGCAAGATTTTTAGCAGGGTCCCCCTGTCTCATAATTGAGGAGAAGGGAGTATCGCAATCTTTCTCATCCAAAATTTTTTCTAACTTATCAATATCCCCCCAGTCACATATTTGCCGCCGCAGTAAAAAAAGGTGGTTAATGGCTTCTTTAAAATCAGGATCCAGTTTAATGGCCTGCTCGATATTAACGATGGCTTTTCTGATATGTTTCTGCTCTTCAAAAACTATTCCCAGATTGTAGAATAGGTGGGGTAGGTTGGGGTTTATAGCGATTGCTTTTTTAAGGGATTCTTCGGCCAGAGGCAACTTATTCAGGAATTTATATACCGCTCCTAAATTTCCCCAAGCCCGGGCATGGTTTGGGTTTAATTTTAAGGCCTGTTTGTAATACTTGGCTGCCTCGGCATATTTGTTTTTGGCCAGGAGCAAATTGCCAAAGTTCATGTGTTCTTCAGCGTTGGTGAATTTTTTAATCTTTCCCATATAGACAGCTCAATTATACATCTGTATTAAGCCACTTTTTCTGCATCTTATAAACAATTTGATTAAAAGGTAAAAAACCTCTACGCTTAAGAAGATGAGGATCAGACATTTTATATTATTTGTACTCATGTTAATTTTAGTACAGGCAGAATCGGTTATGGCAGCTGCTTCCTGCAGCGTTTCAGTGAGTCCTAGCTCCTTATCGCTTTCTACCAGCAGCACTTTAGCCTTTAGCGTTAATAATACCGGTTCAAGTTCAATTTTGTGGATACGAATAAACTCGCCTTCTAACAATTTCGAAATTACTAGTGCTGAAGAACCCGGAAGTTGGGCTTTGCAGGAGAGCGACACAACGCATGTTTCCTATTATACTGAAAAAATTTTGCCCGGCGGGAGTCAAAGTTTTAACGTTATTATTTCTACAGGGCAAAACAATGTTTCTCAGAATTGGAGCGTGGAGGCTTCAGAAGAATTTAATGGAGGGAGTCCGTTTTCTTGTGGAAATCCAACTGTAGCCATTGGCCAGGTTTTTGCCATCTCTAGCATTTCGGTTGGCAGTATTACTACGTCTGGAGCAACCATAACATGGACAACCAATGAAGCCGCCTCGTCAGTCATCGAATACGGAACTACGACTGCTTACGGTTCAACCGCAACAGATACAAATTTGGCCACTAGCCATAGTGTGAACCTAACTGGTTTGTCTTCGGGAACAACTTATAATTTTAGGATAAAAAATATTAATGCTACAGGCGCAACGGTTGAATCCGGCAACAACGCTGTAACAACGGCAACAACGTCATCATCAGGTTCGTCAACTACGAGTACAACCACTATCACCGTGACCAAGACTGTAGAAGTCAAAGATACTGCTTCGCCAACATTGTCTTTATCGACTAATTTTAAAAAGGTGTATGCCCAGGCGCCGGAGATTGTGGGAAAAGCGTCTGACGCCAGTGGTGTAGCTAGAGTGGAATATACCTTGGATGGAAAAAATTGGCTGCCGGTGGACAGCATTGATAAACAGTTTGGAAAGTCGGTGAGTTTTAGCTTTTTGCCAGGAGGACTTTTGGATGGTGATTACAGTGTAAAAGTGCGGGTAACTGACGCAGCAGGAAACGTAGGTTTTTCTTCCACATATACACTAGTAATTGATAGATTGCCGCCGCGGGTGGGACTAGCCATGTGGTCGGTGGGGCCGCTAGTAATTGAACCCACCATTTTGGAAGGGATGAAATTGAGAGTTAGTTTGTCTGCTGTGGGCGGGCCGACGGAAATAGTATTAAGTATTAAGAATCAAGTATTAAGTAAGAACGAGGAAACTGGATTGTGGACCGGGGAAATACAGTTTGACAAAGCGGGAGAGTATAAAATAACGGCGTCTTCGGTAGATGGGGCAGATAATAAGACGACAAATAGTTTGGGAACAGTTAGAGTCTTGCCGGCGGGGACGTTGCCGGTCGGAGGAACGGTGACGGTGTATTATTTCGAGCCGACTGCGGGGATGTTTAGAGTGTGGGACGGACGGCCGTTTGATCAGGTAAATCCGCAATCAGCTGACGCTTCCGACAAGTACCATCTAATGCTGCCTGCTGGGAAATATTATCTGGAAGCGACTGCGCCGGAATTTAGAAAGGCCAGAACGGAAAT
>Ga0209518_1002107_pt1 | contig 19446 bp, 17 predicted proteins | sample RifGroB1_FD_183993 | JGI IMG/M metagenome (GOLD analysis project Ga0209518, IMG submission 183993) | Groundwater microbial communities from Rifle, Colorado, USA - Groundwater B1 (SPAdes) (version 2) | ecosystem: Environmental > Aquatic > Deep subsurface > Groundwater | place: Rifle, Colorado...
TTCATCGCCTCAAACACACGCCTTACCGTATCAGTGCCGTATGCGCGCATTGTTTTCACAATAAGGAAAAGTCCTCCGTACGAAAGCACTCTTCGGATAACAAAATCAACAGGCAAACTATCAACACGTTCTTTGCTGATATCCCACAAGACCGCCTCAAGATATTGCTTATTCACCTTTACATTATACCATAATTTAACAAGATTTTCCACACAGAAAATCGCAAGCAAAAAGATGTAAGGCGTGGAACGTAGAGCATGGAGCGCAAGAATGAATCTATCAATTGTTTAAGGATCCACGCTTCACGTTCTGCGTTTTGCGATTTTAGGGATTCCTCCCCGCCTTAATCTCTTTTATGTAGTATTCTCCCCGATCTTTAAATTCCGGACTAATATCAACCGCTTTTTGTATTTCCGCGATTGCTTTTTGCCGTTCCCCTTTTTCCAAATGGAGCGCGGCAAGCGAGATATGGTAACGATAGTTTGCGGGGTCGCTGGTAATAAGTGCGCTTAAGATTTCTTCCGCGCTTTTATAGTCTCCGGTGTCAATATATGCCTTGAGTAGGCGCTCGTCGACGACCGCTCCGCCTCCAGATTTTTGCCGAATCGGCTCGAGAAATTTTTTCGCTTCGGTTTTATTGTTGGCATACAAAAGCGCCATCGCGTAGATGATCCGCGCGTTGTCATAATTCGGCTCAAGTTCGTATGCGATCTTTGCCGCGTCCACTGCGTTCTTATAATCTTTTTTATTCAAGAATGCGCTGGTCATCTCAAAATACACTTGCTGTTTCTTGGGAGTGAGCGCTTGCGCGTTTTTCAAATATTCAAGTGCCGCGTCATAATTGCCGATCTGGTTTAAAAACGACCCCATAAAGATCTGGTATCGCGCGTCACCGGGGACCCACGCTATTTGCTTTTTGAGTTCTTCTATCGCGGTAGTAACGAAATCGTCTTTTGTCTTTTGGTCGACATTGACGCCAAGGATGCGGGAGGTGGTCATTGTAAGTTGTTCACGCGCCTCGGAAGTTCCGAGCGAATCGCGCGCGATCGCTTTTTTGAAATAAGTAAGATTGATCTGTGGATCATTGTTTTGGTTTTGCAGGGCTCGTATAAGATCGAGGTTTGCCGCGATGGGATGGTAGTTGGCGAAATAAAGAACAAAAATAGTTGCAATGATCACGATGGGAGAAAAAATAATATCTTGTTGCACGTTCTCGCTTTTATTCTGAACAGGATTTTTTATTTTCCCCTTCTCCGGCATTTGTACTGCCTGCCACCCGCCTGCCGAACGAGCGCGGGCAGGCGAAGTTGCGTAAACACTGTGGATATACGCAAGGACAGAAAAAAAGAGAATGTAGCTCGTAAGATTATCAAACACAAAAAGATTATTGAAAAAATACCCCGCAAAGAGACCGGTAAAAATACTCTTTTCTGTTACAGAAAAATATGTTTCTCCTCTGCGCCAAATATAATAAAGCGCCATGCCAAACAGGGCGAGATACGCAAGAAGACCGAGAAGCCCGCCCGCAATGAGCCAATCAAAGAATACGTTATGCGCGCGATCAAACCACGGTTCCTGGTTATACATCTTCGGGTCATAATACTTATTGAAGACAAAGTTGAAACTTTCTTGACCCCAACCGAATATCGGCCGCTCCTTAAAACCTTCTAGTGCCATATTCCAAACCATAAAGCGGGAGTTAGTTGTTGTCTCTTCTAGTGAGATCGAGGTGAAGCGAGAAAGAACGGGGCTTTCTTTTACCCATGACGCATTACGAAACGTAAGAACGGTAACGGGAATGAGAATCGCAATAACAAGCGCGCCGATTGCCCACTTGCGGAGCATTAGATTTCCTTTTTCAAACAGTGCAATAAGCAGTGTCGTAAGCGCAACCCCACCCAAAAGGCCTAGAATGGCGCCGCGGGTCGCCGTGTGGTAAAGCATAAATACATCAAGTAAGATTACCGCTCCATATACCCACTTCATCCATTGAGCGCCCTTGTGACCTGCCTGCCGCGTTTCCGGCGCAGGTAGGCGAACCGCAAGAAATGCCGCAATAAAAATATGGAACAGAAGATATATGGCAAAATAAGTTGAGTTTCCAAAGGTTGCGTCAAGTCGCGTGGAACCTTGATGAATTTCAAGTTTCCCGGCAAGTTGAAGTATCCCGTAACCACCGAGAATTACACTGACGCCGAGTGATGTTTGCCAAAATCGTTCCCAAAGATTTGTAGCGGCAAGCATTGAACTTGCGACCAGAAAATATGCCCCGAAGTGAGCAAGTGCCACAAACCCTTCCATGCGCTCATAGTTGCTCCAAAAACTTTTAAAAGGATTCTCGCTCAAAACATCTGCCACCGCTATCACGCCAATAAACGCGGCAAACGCATACAGGATTAAAGATTTTTTCGGACGATACGCCGGCACGCGCAATGCGAGAATGACCCATGCGCCGGTGATAAGCTCAACAATAATTCTAAACGCAAAATTCTTCCCCGTGATGAACGGGAAAAACATGGAGTCGGATACGTAGAGCGGGAGAAAGAGAATTAAAAACAACCCTCCCAAGACAAACCACTGCAAAAATTTATTGATATTCATCCCGTTAGAGATAGGAAACACTCGTGTAGTGCGCCACCTTCATTGTTACCATGTTTAATAATAATTTTTTGCCAAACATAATATTTTAAATCGTTTCCGTAGATAGACCGCCTTGCTCGACCTTTAAATACTTGTGTATTTTTATAATCTTTGTGCTATATACCAACTATGTAATCTCTAACGGGATTCATAGTACTTATTGAGTGTAACTATATCATAGATTCAAAATTCATATCCAGTTACAAAAATCTCTTTGTGTAAGCCTTTATAACTATAACTTCTTTCTAAGTTTACCTAGAAATCGTTTCGCCATGTGTAATAATCTTGGATTGATCTTGCCCAAAAAGGGCACCACGAGATGCCATCTTTCGGAGTAATAAAGATACATGTGCGGGTGAACGAAAGGCAGGGCTTCATTATATCCTGCTTCAATTTCCCTTTTTAGCTTTTGGTATTCGGTTAGCTTATTTTTATTTACATATATAAGAATATTCTGGGCATAAAAAAACGATACACGACCGTCATTCCAGATTTTGCGTCGCAAACAGTCTACAGGAACATACCCATTTTTTCTAAAAATCTTTGACCAATAATCTGGCCATTGTTCATTAACATGGTGTGCACCACCTTGAAACGGTATGGCGGCTGAAAAAAGTATCACAGGAGCCATTTCAACCAAGCTACCTACCAACTGCTCGGATTTTGAAGAATCAAGATGTTCGGCAACCTCAAGACACACCGCAAGATCTGCTTTTTTACCGATATTAAGTGGTTGCTCTAAATCTCTCGGTGTAAATGCCTGTTCTGGTATTACAAGCATTTTCTTATCAACCCAGTTGCCATCAATCCCAGTAATTTCCTTAATACCGTTCTCGTTGAAAGCTTTCAACCACAGACCGGTACCACAACCTATGTCTATAACCGACTTTGGATTCACGAGATCAATTACCAATGGAATCACGACACGGGCTGATACAAGGTTTGTATCCTCCATTTCATTATAGAATTCTTTAGAGTATGAAGTCATGGTGAATGTATCTTGTCATATTTATTACCTTTTTTCAACGTAACAAAAAATAAGATACCCTTGTTTCGTATTTAATGAAAAGATACTATACTAATGTCATCATTTCTGATTATGGGTATTATATCTCTTAAAAAAAGGTTGGTGCATATACTTCGTTGGTCTGAGCGCTACACCAAGACTGATATGGTGTATTTTGCTTCCGGTAATTTTTGGCTTATGGCTAATCGAGTAATCGGTGTCGGAAGCGGGATTATACTTACCATTGCTTTCGCAAATCTTCTCTCCCCCGAAACATTCGGCACATATAAATATATTCTTGCGATTGCCAGCATTATAGGCGCATTTTCACTCGGCGGGTTAGGTGGTGCTGTGACACGTGCGGTTGCACAAGGCAAGGCGCATGTGGTTCCTCATGCGGCACGAATTGTATTTCTTTGGAGCTTGCCGGCAAGCTTTGTTGCACTTTGTGGTTCTGTTTACTATTTTCTCATGCACAACATAAGCTTAAGTTCGGGACTTCTCCTTGTTGCGCTTACAAATTCTTTTTTTAATGTATTTGTATTTTCAAAAAATATCCCCTTGGGAAAGAAAGATTTTCGAGGGATGGCTCTTATTGGTATACCAATGACCATAATACCGGTTACACTTCTGGTCGCTACTCTTTTTATAACAAAGAATATTATTATTATTCTTTCTGTCTATTTTTTATCGAATTTCGTAACAGGATTATTTTCATATAAATGGTTCCTGCGTAAATACAAAATCACAAAAGGAGATGAGGGGGTTGCCGAAGCAATTACCTACGGAAAACACTTAAGCGTTATGAGTGTAGTCTCCCAGGTAGCAGGAAATCTTGATCAGCTTTTATTGTGGCACTTTGTGGGCCCAGTACAACTTGCCATGTATTCGTTTGCGCTTGCGCCAATCAGAGAAATAAGAAACTTCTTTGAGAATATCTACCCTCTCATATTTCCCAAATACGCCACCAAGACTGTGGCGGAAATGAAAAAAACTGTTCCCTTGCGTGTTGCTCAGCTTTTTATTGTTTCTTTGGTAATTGGTATTATATATATACTTGTGGCTCCGTGGCTTTACAAGATCATTCTCCCCCAGTATGTATCGGCGATATTCGCAAGTCAGCTCCTCGCGATTGCCTTAATCTTCCAACCAAAAGGAATCGTTGATACAATGCTTTATGCGCAAGGGAATACTCGTTTACGCTACGTGTCTGTTTTTACCACACAGGGAATAAAGGTGGTATTGAGTGTTATCCTTATTCCAACATATGGACTTATGGGTGCGGTTGTAAGTGTAATTCTTACTGATGCCTTATCGGCACTTGTTCTGTGGTGGGTATATAAAAACTTAACTGATGTGATAATATCAAAATTAACCCTAAGTTAAAAAATATTTATGCTCAAAAAAATCAAACGAAAAATTACTTTTGTATATAAACTTGTCATCCTTGGGGCTGACGTAAGCTCAAAATTGATACTTATTCGAGAATATTTATATTTAATGCGCACGCTTTATTTTGGGGGCAAGAACAAACCATTTTCCTGCCGCATAAAAACAAACGGCAAATCTACGCGAGTATTTTTTACAGGCACATTAAATGAAATGCATGCCCTTATAGATATTTTTCTTGAAAAAAATTATGAATTAAAATTCAACCACACCCAGACTTTGTTTTCAAACAATATAAAAACATTACTCGACTTGGGCGCCAATATAGGTTTGACGTCTATATGGTTTGCAATGAAATACCCTGGTATCACCATAGACGCTTATGAACCAAACCCGCAAATATTCGACTTTCTCAAGAAAAACCTTGCATCGATCCCAGGCACACGAGTATTTAAGAAGGCTGTGACCGGTATAAATGGGACAATGGAGTTCAATCAATCAGAAAATTCTTTCCATTCGTCTGTATTTGCCGTAGAAAATGGCCATAAAATATCTGTGGAGTCCATAGACTTAGACACCGCTATTGCGAAGATTGGGGGCAAAGTGGATGTTCTCAAGTTAGACATAGAAGGTGCTGAGTTTAAGGCACTGGAAAACTCTAAGCAGCTCGTCGATATTCGAACAATAATTGGAGAAGCCCACACCGCACAATCTGGTAATAAAGAAGAGGACCTGAAAAAACTCCTCTCTTCATTCCTTACATTTAAGATCTATAACCCAAACAAGGCAAATATATTTGGATTTTATGCTGCACGAACAACACCAACCGAAGCATGAGGCACGAATCGCTTGTAATGTTTACCCCCCTCCTTATTCTTGATTCCCCTAGATTTTAATAAAAGAATGTGATTGATTTAAACAACGTATGATTACGGTAAACTGGCGCTTGTTTTGTGGTGAATATATACAAAAAATTGAAATAAAAAAGATTCTATGATTTTTTTACACAAAATAATTATCCTTTTAAGCGACATCGAGCATATATACTTTTCGTCATACCCTCAAAAACGCAAGTTCAAATTGTTTTTCGATTATATTCGCTTACGGATTAAAGCATCCCTTAACCGATGGTTTCATTTTCAACACGAACATTTTCTCGATTATCATATTTACGTTCCTGATTACAACACATTTCTTGCAATATTTCGTCAAGTATTCATCAGAGACACATATTATTTTCAAACAAAAAAGTCCGCACCGGAAATTATAGATTGCGGGGGAAACATTGGTATGTCGGTGCTTTATTTTGCTCACCTCTACCCGCGTGCAAACATCACTGTTTTTGAGCCATCACGAGAAGTAATCAATGTCCTGAAGAAAAACATAGCAATGAATGGTTTAAAACATGTACGCATTATTCATGCGGCTGTAGGCGCAGAAAACAGCGATGTTGAAATTTATCCTCGTGGGATGGCTGCGTGTGGTAATACCCTTATATCAGCAATAGCCAACACGTCAACAAAAAATACAACAAGCCCATATAAGGTGAAGATGCTGCGCCTTTCTCCTTATATCATTGCCCCTATTGACCTTCTAAAACTTGATATCGAAGGAAGTGAGGGTGTCGTAATAAAAGATCTTACTGAGTTAAAAAAACTTCATTTTATTGAAGTTATTCTCATGGAATACCACTATTACCCGCAAGTAGCATCAAATAATCTTCCTGATCTCCTTACTAACCTTAAAAATTGTGAGTTTGGAATCCAAATATATAGCGAGGATGTGCAAAGCACAACAGATCCATTTGCGCTTTTTGATAATGGCTCTTATGCACTTTCAATTCGGGCAATAAATTTTAACCCGAAAAAATCCTAAAAATACGAGGCTTAAAAAATTAAATACGTTCTAAATATTTTCCGTTAATAATTCGTTATATTTACTGAATTATTTTATATATTCGGTAGCTACTGTTTTCTGCCGCAATTATTGTAGCCATACCAGATCTTTTAATAATCTCCGTTATTTCCGGAATGGATGCTGTACTAATAATAATATAGGTAGCATTGTGTACAAGTTCGTATAATGATTTTGTATTGTCTGGATACTCCATATAATCTCCCGAGATCCAATATGGCAACCGGCGAAAATCATACGCACGATCATAGTCTACAAAAGCAGACATTGTTTTTGTATCAGTAATAACCACTCCTCGAGGATTTGTACTTATTAAGTATTTTTTTGTATCCCAAACTAAGAATGCATCTGCTGTGTGAATTTTACTAGAAACATATTGTTTATAAAATCCATGATTGGCTAAAAAGTCTACTGCCACAGATACAGCAATAATACATACCAATATCCCTACAATAATTTTATTTTTGAATACGGTTTTATACGCGATATAAGCAGCGAAGAGGCAAATAATAATTGCAATGACTGGTATATAATAACGACCAAATACAAAAGTAAATATTAATGTTTTTAGAAAAGTATACCAATCTCCCGTAAAATTAACGTCTACCAGAATCCGATGCCCAAACATAAAAAGTGGTGTTAAGTACAGTAGTATCGTGCCAACCAGAAAATTGTCTTTTTTTACGGTTATAAATATTATTGCTATAATAGCCATTACTCCAAGGAATAAAAATATTATGGGTAAAATCCATGACGGAATGTTGCTATACTCACTTGCTATAAAGTGATACCCCGTCCAAAAAAAATAAAATACGGTTATAATTGCCCCGAGCGACCATATATATATGTATGGTGCAATGGTACGCCATATATTTATTCGATTTCTATATGCTTCCAAATACACAATACCAAGCAACGGAAGGGCAAAAAAAAGTCCTTCCTCTCTTGTGAACACAAGTGCACCAATGGCAGTAATTTGTTCCCATCGTGGCCTTTTAAAAAGAATGGCTGTGTATGCAATTAAAATAATTGGCGCAAATAGATTATAGGGTCTTATATTCTCAGCGGATACGTTGATAGAGGAGGGGAAAAATATATACAGAAGAGATAAAAGTAAAACGATTAACCCCGGTACCTTTCTAGTTGCAACATATGAAAAATATAAAAGAGGTATAAAAAAAAGTATTGAATAAAATAGAAATAATGCTTCAGTATGAGGTATTAATTGATACAAAAAGATTGTGCCATATTTTATTGGCTCAAAATGTATTGATTTATATAAATTATCCTTTGCCTCTATTGCGTTCGTACCTCCAACAAAAAATATATTTTTGCCAATTGGCTGCACGGATAATTGCGGCATGTAATTTGAATCTCCGGCACGCACAACTAAGCCGTAAAAATATTGGTAGTCTTGGGGCAACGTTAAAGATACCAATCTTTTTTCCGCATACTGAAATGATACGACTACGGCAAGAAAAGAAAAAATACCCACAATCCAGATAACATTTCGGCGCGCTAAATACATATACCTAAAAAAACATTTTTGCAATTTTTAATGCCCCCTGTTTCCATGGAACACGATGAGATACTCCTGACTGATTTTCAAAATCACTTAAGTGTTGAATATACCAATCATAATTCCTAATAAGCGCCTGCTTATTTGAATATTTTGGTGTAAACCCAAGAACTCTTTCGGACTTTTCGATAGAAACAAAACTGTCTTTTGCTGCTGTTTCATATACCCACTTATAAAGTGGAGACAAATGAAAAAAATCCAACAAACGAAGAGTCATTATTATTGGCCACGCTGGCAGTCCTATAACTTTTTTTCCAAAACCTGCCCTATCAAGCACTGCTTGGTAATCTTCCTTCATTGTGGTAAATTCTTTTGCTCCTATATTGAAAACATCATTCACTAAGGACTTTTCTTTAACAGCACAAAGATATACTGCAGTAGCGAGATCTTCTACATCCAATAACTGGTATCGGTTTTCCCCTGTCCCAATCATGGGAAAATTCTTGCCATCCTTTGCCCAATCATAGAAAAGCGCAAAGACACCCAGTCTCTCTGGTCCAATAAACGACTTGGGACGAATGATGGAAACACAAAGTCCTTTTTGCCGATACTCTTCACAAAGCTTTTCGGCGATTATTTTAGCTTTTCCATAAGGACCAACGCCATCAAGTTTATCTGTTTCAAAAAGAGGATGGTGGTCTGGAATACCATAGACGGCGGTAGAAGAAATATGAATCACACGATCAATATTATTTTTTAATGCACAGTCAAGAATATTTTTAGTTCCATCAATTCCGGTAGTAAGAATATCTTTTGTGGGGTAAAGAGGGAGCGCCATCGCGGTGTGCACCACTATATCTATGTCTTTCATGGCATCGTCAACCAAATGCTGATTCCGAATATCACCTTGTACTACATCAATTTCTCCTGCTTCAGGATAATGGAATGGTGCCACGTCAAAAGAGCGAACCTGATGTCCTTTCGCAAGCAAATACCGGATAACATTAATCCCTGTAAACCCAGATCCTCCTGTAATAAGATATCGTGCCATACACTAATGTTAATTTTATATTTAGTAGAAAATAACAAAGACAAATAAAAGCCAACATAAAACACTCCCTGCAATAACTTTATCTCTAAAAACCACGATTTCTGGCGCCTCCATAATCGGGACTGTGTATACAAGATAGAGATATCGAAAAATTCCTATCAAAACAAAAATGTTCGAGTAAACAAAGATGGATGATCGAACCCCGAGAACACTATACATAGCATATGAAGCAATAATAAGCGTAATTGAAATCGTAAGAAGATGATCAAGTAAGTTTGCTGTGTAATATTGAAGTACCTCTCTTTTATAAACTTGACTAAGCTCTGCTTTACGCTTGCCAATGATAATAAAAAGAGATCCAAAAATAATACACAATACCAACCAGCCTGAAATTGGAGTATTAGAAACTAAGCCACCCGCGACAACCCTCATAAGATAAAAAATGGAAATTACCAAAATATCAAAAATAACAATATGTTTTAGTTTGTACGTATAAGAAACATTTAATAAAAAATACGCACCAAGTAACGGCAATAAAGTTGGCACCCCAACCCATGCAACGACTACAGCGATAGAACCCGCTACAGCCAAAAGTACACGAGCTTCTTGTATAGAAATTTTTCCTGAAGCAAGGGGACGATCCTTTTTCTTTGTATTTTTTTTATCGCTCTCACAGTCAATAATATCATTCAATATATACCCAGCGCTCGCTGCAAATGAAAAAGAAAGAAAAGCAAAGGTTGATGCTATAAGTTTGCCCGTAATAAAAATTTCCCCAGCAAAAAATATTGGAATAAATACCAATAAATTTTTTGCCCATTGATGTAGCCGTAAAAGATAGAAATAATGCATGATGTTTATATATTTATGACATAATTTTCGATATGAGTCGATCAACCACATATAAGATTCTCACCAAGAAAGAATCGTCGGGTGAAATAATACCGCGTACTTTTAAAAATTGAGCGCGAATTCGCCATGCAAAAAATCCATCAATTATAACCTTGTCTCCTATAACAATTTTCTTTTTTTCTCGTAGTTGCATGGGGAGACCCTCCAGTACACGCGTACTTGGTTTTCTGAATACTGTCCTAAGATATAAAACCCCCAATGATTCAGCGATCCGTAAATTGCGATCATGAAGTTTCTTGTTTGAACAAAGATAAATAATATTATTTTGTTGTTTTAATATATTTACGCCGTTCTTTATCTTTTGGTCAACAATATCTTTTCCGTCAGACACGATTGTTCCATCAACGTCCAAAAAGACCACATGGTTGTGTATTTCCAAAAAATCATTTTTTTCAAAATCTAACTCAATATTCATACGGTTGCACGGTTGGAAAAAAAGAAAACGAACATAATCCCTAAAACTATCATCACATACCCAACGAGCTGCATAGATGTAATTTTTTCACCCAAAAAGAAATATGCATATAGGTTGATAATAAGGAAGCTCATAATAACCATAACTGGATATGCGACCGAGAGTGGGGTAACTCGAAGAGCAAGAAAATAGAAAATAACATTTAATACAAAAAGGGAAAGGCCGAGCAAGAAAGGCCAATTGTTTTTAAAAAATAAAATCGGTGAATATGACAAAAGAACTATTCCTTTCTCTGAGCCAACCTTAAGGAGTATGTTCGCTATTGCATTAAGAGTAAAAGCACAAATTAAATATATATATGTCATATAGACTTAAACACTTATCTTAGGTTCCATTTAATTATATCTATATTCCCTTTATCCCCAGAATATCAGCAAATTAATTAAATCACATATTTATCGATATGTAAAATTCAATCAATCACTCATTCTTTTTCCATGGCGTTTAAAATTCTTTAAAATATCCAGCTATAAAAAGTTGGCTATTTTTTATTGTGCGTTATAGTCTTCCCTGCAATAAAATGATATTCTGTGTTAAATATGCATATAAACGTAGGCATCTTGCAGAATCTTAGTAACTATAAGATTTTAAATACAATCCGATTAAAGTTATCGGGGGGGGTTGTGCATCTTAATCCGAACATTGGTGCGATAGGTAATGTACTTTTATCATACACAACCCTTCCTTTCATTACCAAAAAACACGTATTGGACAGTCACACAAATAGATGGGAATGCAGAGAAATAGCTCATCTTTTTCTGAAACGCGGATATACAGTAGACGTGATTAATTGGGAAAATACTTCTTTTATTCCAAAAAAGAAGTACGATTTTTTCTTTGATATACATAAAAATATGGAACGCCTCGCACCCCTTTTAAATAAGGACTGCATTAAAATTCTTCACCTCACGGGATCTGAGGCAAGATTCCAAAATAAAGCAGAAATGGAGAGGCTTCTCAATCTTGAAAAAAGGAGGGGGGTTAAGCTTAAACCAAGAAGGCAGGTTGAGCTCACTGATCCAGTGGTTTACGCAGATTATATTTCATTGCTTGGCAATAAAACAACAGAATCAACCTACAACTTCAAAAATGCGAACCCTTGTAGTATCCCGTTGTCTACCACACACACCTATCCTTCGCCTGAAAACAAAAACCTGAAATCTGCAAAGAAGAATTTTATATGGTTTGGGGGAGTTGGTGCAGTACATAAAGGACTGGATTTAGTCCTGGAAGCTTTTGTGAAAATGCCCGAATTTAATCTTACTGTCATGGGTAAGACGTCGAATGAAAAAGATTTTGCCGAGGAATATACAAGGGAACTCTATGATACTATAAATATTAATTATGTCGGTTTTATTGATCCTGGGAGTCCTGAATTTAAAAATATAATAAACAGTTCCATGGGGATTGTTTATCCATCTAGCTCTGAAGGGCAATCTGGGGCGGTTATAACTGCTATGCATGCCGGCTTAATACCGATAATAAGCGAGAATTCTGGTGTCAATGTTGAAGACTTTGGTATTTTATTAAAAAAGAATACCGTAGAAGAAATACAGGAAGCGGTTGAAAAAATAGCGAGCACACCAGAAGATGAGCTTAAAAAGAAGGCCCTGGGCGCATGGGCATACGCCAGAGAACACCACACGAGAGAAAGATTTTCAAAAGAGTACGATGCATTCATAGAATCACTGATAAAAAAGAATGGGAAATAAAATTGAAAAACTATTGATTTCAGTGATTATCCCCACGTATAACGAGGGGGGTAAGATTGCTCGCGCGATCGCATCGATGCAAAACCAAACCTATAAAAATCTTGAAATTATTGTTGTTGACGACTGGAGCACTGACGATACCAAAGAAATTGTGGAGAAAATTACTGTTGCTGATAAACGAGTTCAGTACCATAAACTACCTTACAAGCCGATACATAGGACAAATTGGAGAGGATACGACATCAATGCCGGATTTTCAGCCAGAAATTACGGGTTTAAAATCGCTCGAGGGGAGTGGCTCACTACCCAAGACGCTGATGATGCTTCTCTTCTCAATCGCATAGAAGTTCAATATGAACTGGCTCAAAAATACGGTGCTCTGTTAGTTACCATACAATGGCAACAACTTAAGACACCTGTTTTAAATAAAATTCTTGATGTTAAGAAAATATTTGAAGAAAAAGGAGAAGAAAATATTGTGATCAAACCTGAAACAATAATAAATCTTGCTAAATCAAATAGGGGTATATTTATGAGAGACCCCATGCATTTTTTCATACCTTTCCCTATAAAATGGTTCCCTTACACTAGAAAGTTGTTTTACAGACGAACGGATTCGTATTCAGGCGCGGATAATAGTATGTTCTTTCATAAAAGCATCCGCGATGCTGGGTATTATTTTCGACAGCGCAACAAAAGGACATGGGGTGTTCCCTCTGGACGCGGAAGTGGCAGAGATTTTGCTTTTAAGGTAGCCCTGGATTTTAAAAACAGCTGGTCTTTTAATCTTCCACTTTATTTATGGAATGTTAAAATCCAGAATCCTAATTTTATCGACTACAATAAATATTTAACGGATAAAATATCATGAAGTTCTCTATTGTCACTCCCACATATAACATGGAACGTTGGATCGCCGAAACCATTGAAAGTGTTCTTTCACAAGAAGGAGACTTTGAAATTGAATATATCATCGTCAATGATCATTCAATAGACAAAACAGAATCAATAATTAAGGAGTGCTTGAATAAAATTAATCACGGTGAGTACCCCATTCGCTGTAAAAATATCTCAATGATATATATAGAGAGAGATAAAAATAGTGGAATGTATGACGCAATTAACGCAGGATTCTCGAAGGCTACAGGAGATATTTATGCATGGATAAATGCGGACGATGTGTACGAACCAAACGCTTTTAATGCAGTGGCAAAAACACTTACTGCCTTTCCTGAAATAGTATGGGTCAAAGGCATTACATCCACCATTGATGAGCATGGCCAGTTTCTTCGCAAGGGATCGTGTAAGATTTACCACCAAGACTGGATAGTCAAGGGCGTATACGGGCAAGAGGCATATTTCATTGAGCAAGACAGCGTCTTTTGGAGGGCAATATTATGGGAGAAAGCAGGTAAAATACCTGCAAAATTTAAAAGTGCTGGTGATTATTGGCTTTGGCTGCAATTTGCAAAACACGCTCCACTCTGGTCAATAAATATTCCGATAAGTAATTTTCGAAAACGAGAAGGTCAATTAAGTAAGGATATTCCTCGATATAAAAAGGGACAGTGGGAAGCCCGCCCAAAGAGGTCGTGGGGGGCTTGGAATGCTCGGCTATTTTTCTCTCCTCAATCACGCCTAACTGCAATATCCCCCCGCTTGAATAAATTTTTTATTTGGCTTTACCCTATTTTTTTCCGCAAAATGTTCCCTGTTGAATATATTGAGATGAAAAACGGAGAGCCGATTATCAAGAAATCTAGTTCATATATAATTTAAGAAATCACCATGCTGATGAAAGTAAAAAAACTATTGAATAAATTCGGGTTTGATATCAAGCGATATCACCCCTTGTATGATACGACAATCAAGCCTCTTGGGATAAAGACGATCATAGACATAGGCGCAAATGTTGGAATGTTTTCAAAAGAGATGAGAGAAAGATTTCCTGATGCTTATATATATGCTTTTGAACCACTCTCCGATTGCTACCGAGGGCTTATAGCAAGAATGAGGTCTGATAGCCGATTCAAGGCTTGGAATGTCGCACTGGGAGACAGCGAAGGAAAAACTGGGATGCAAAAAAGTTCCTTTCATCCGAGCTCTTCTCTTCTAGTGATGACTTCTCTGCATAAAAAACTCTATCCAAGAAGCAAAGACATGGAGAGGGAATCAATAGAAGTAAAACGTCTGGATGATATTGATAACTTGGTTTTAGAGAAGAATGTCCTCATAAAAATGGATGTGCAGGGGTTTGAGGATAAGGTTATTGCAGGGGGCAAAAAAACAATAGAAAAAGCAGCGGTTATCATTGTGGAGAATTCCTTTATAACCTTATATGAAAACCAACCTCTTTTTGACGATATTTATAAACTACTTACAGGACTTGGCTTCTATTATTACGGAGATGCTGGTCGGCACTATAGTCGATTTTCAGGAAAGCTTATATATGAAGATTCTGTTTTTATAAAAAAAGATCTCATTACCCCTTAGATTCTTTACAAATTCTTTTAAAGAAATCTGCGAGTACTGCTGTGCATTTCCTGGCATCAAGATTTTTTATTGCATATTCATACGCTCTCCTTCCTATCTCCTCCGCCTTTGCATTATTTTCCAAAACAAAATTAATGGCTTCTTTCATATCAGCAACACTCCCCTCTTTTATGAGTAATCCATTTTCTTTATTTTTTACATATGACTCTATGGTCTTTGTTCCGGTTGCAATGACTGGTCTACCCATTGCCATCCCCTCAAAAAGAGCCGAGCAACCCATCGCATCATTATTATGAGACGAGGTGCTTAGGGGTACGATTATCATTGCGGATTTGTCATACTCTTTCACCAAATCCCTGCCGGAAAATTGCGTTACCTCTACGTTCACGGGTAACGGTAGATATTTTTCAACCCTGCTCATTCTAGTTGCCAAAACAACATGGACATCAATATCTTTCACTGCCGCTATCAATGTTCCCCAGTCACGATCAGGGTCGAATCCAACAGCAAGGATCTGTTGCTTTTTCGGAAGATTCTGCGGTTTAAAGAAATTGAGATCAACACCAAACGGAATAAATACCACCTTCCCTTTTAAGTGCGGGAATCTTTTTTCCAATTTTTCTTTCTCGTCTTCACTCAATGTGACAATACCTGCTGCCCGAGACACCATAAAACGAAAAAGTCTCTGCCGTAATGTTTTTTCATTTCCCAACAACCCGGTTATACTAAAATCATGCATAATCCAAAGAGGTTTCTTGGGATGTAGCAGCGCGTGAAAAAGCTGAGTCCCAAACGCGGCCGACGTAAAAATAATGTCATAGGACAGCATCTTCCAGAAAAATGGCAGATGTATGAAATATATGTTTATTGTTTTCCTTACGAACTTCGCCAGCCATATTAGGAGGTACTGCTCAATTTCAAAATACTCCGCCTTAATGCCATAGAGAGGAAGGTATGTCATGCCCCAAAAACCGTTTATATGTGTTTCCCCTTTCTTTGCCTTATCTAAAACCCCGTGCCGCGAGCCGCTGTATAAAAATAATACCTTCATATAATTACGATTTATTGTTAAGTATTGCCCGATAAAGACAAACGAGAGAGAAACAATAATTAGGATACTTTTCAATAAATGCATCTGTGTTTTTCATATATTTTACTGAAATTCCTCTTTCATTAAAAAGTGCTATCGCCTTCCGTAGATCTGATTTCAGATACGCTGATTCCTTAAAGAAAGTGATCATATTAACACCGAAACCGCTCTTGCTCCTATAGACAAGCTCTTTGGGTAAATATAGAGACAGAACCTTTTTGAGGAATGCCTTTAGTACTCCTCCCTCAAGTTTTTCATCTTCAAAGTAATCAGCATTTTTAATAATATCTACATCCAACAACGGAACCCTGCCTTCAATGGATGCATACGAAGTGGCCAGGTCTATTTTACGTAACAAATCATCTTCCAGATAAAATTCTTGATCGAACGCAAGAGGTTTAAGATTTCTTTTCTGAAACTCCTTCTTGGCTTTTATCCAACCGCGCAATGTGGCTTTATCACGTGCAGGAGACATATGTAGCAAGTAGTAACTTACGGGCTTCTTAAATAGCGTGAACAATCTCTGAAAAATATGATTTTTAAGCGTAAAGGAAGGGGTGATAAAAAATAAAACATCTAAAAACGAGATGCGGTAATCGGTCTGCTCACTTAAATTATTAAGCACAAGACTTCGCGGATATCCATAAAAGAATTCGTCACCGCCTTCACCTGACAAGACAACTTTTACTTTCTCTGACGCTTTCTTTGAAATAAAATATGTTGGGAAAATCGAGTTATCCGAAGTTGGTTCGTCTATTTTATCCATGACCTCCTTGTAAACCTCGTCAAACTCCTTTGTGCCAAAACCATATGAGTGGGACTTAATACCAAGGTGTTCGCTTATTTTTTTAAAGTAGTATGCGTCATCAGTTTTGTAATTTATATCAACACTAAAAGTTTCGAGATTAATATTATGTTTATGAAGAATAGCGGCGATAAGCGATGAATCAGTCCCTCCCGAGAAAAAAACTCCAATGGGAACGTCAGCCGCCAGGTGGGCGAGCACCTTTTTTTCAAGAAGCTTTTGGAAATCGCCAATGCCAGTAATATTTTTATAAGGGATATTGTATTCTCCACTGGAAACAATGGCATTATCGCGCAGATCATATTCCAAATATGAAGCCTTCGGCAATTTATGTATATCTTTGTACATAGTATACGGAGAAGGTATGTAGCCAAAAGTCACATATAAATCAATCGCGTCTTTGTTAAATTCTAAACTGATGCCCTTGCTTTTTAACATATGTGTTATTCCTTTTATTTCAGAAGCAAAAGCAAAAAAACCATCTTTCGCATAGTAATATAGTGGTTTAATTCCCCTATGATCACGTATTAAAAACAATCTCTTAAGATTACTGTCGTATAACGCAAGGGCAAACATCCCCTGGATATGTTCTGTCATTTTTATCCCCCATTCCCTGTACGCATACACCAAGACCTCGGTGTCAGAAGTTGTCCTGAAGTCATATTTCTTGAATAAACGACTTCTCAATTCTTTAAAATTGTAAATCTCTCCGTTATACACAACACTGATCTCTTTTTTATCATCCCAAAATGGCTGGTCGGAGCGATGGTCTGTGTCTATCACGCTAAGGCGATGGTGGCCAAGGGTGATATATGAATCTGCGTAGTCAGCATACGCATCAGGACCGCGATACGAAAAACCACTGGAAGCCTCCTTTACCAGCTGAATATTTTTTTCGTTAATTCCTATAATTCCACACATACTAGTCTTTAGTGGGTTATAAACGTAAGTATTGATTCGGCCCTTTTGGTCCAAGTATATCTTCTTACATCTCCATAAGCCTGCATCGTTATCTTTGCAGTATCTCTTGATAAGACGTTTTCAATGGTGCTGGCTAGTAATGTTGGATTATCTGACTCTATTAAATAAGAATTGCTTTCATTTAAAATTTCTCTAATAGATTTTAAATCCGATGCAATAATCGGTCTTCCGCTTACCATATACTCAAAAAGTTTCATGGGCGATGTGTATTTTTTTGAAATATCTTCTTCGCCTGAATTCGGCAGAACCAAAACATCAGCAGCTTTCAAATATTTTGGTATATCCTTATACAACTTATGTCCGATTATAATAATATTTTGAAGCTTATCTGTTTTATTTTTAAAATCCGCAATATCTTCAATAGTTCCGCCAACAAAAACCACAATGATATCTTTACTAAGATATCTTGAAGCATCTATTAAAACGTGAGCGCCCTTCCAAGGATAGAGGTGCCCGGTATATAACACTATCTTTTTATTCAACGGTAGTCCCAGTTCTTTTTTTGCCTCCTCTTTAGACAGGCGTATATCAAAAAAATCAAGGTCCACGGCATCGGGTGAAACTAAAATATTTTGATTGTTGTATTTCTCTTTCAAGTTCTTAGTGATCGTTATAATCTTAGTAGAGTATTTTAACACCCTCCTTGAAACAAAAGAGTTTTTAAAAGTGTGACTCTCCCAATAGAATCTTTTACCTAAAAAACTAAGAAAATAGAGCGGCAATTCATCTCTTGAATAAATATTATCTGGATCTTTAACTAGACAATATGAGACAGAAAAAGCGGAGAACAAGAAAGACTCTATAAAAAAACCTAGCTTCCCCAGCTTTACTGTGTCGATGGTAAAAATGTATCTTATCTTAAAATTATTTTTAACTGAATAGTACTCGAATGGGTCTGACCTTATGTAATTAAATCTTTGTGGAACAAGAAGGGTTACCTCGACCCCGCGGCTTGCAAACGCTTCACACATTTTCATTATTTGAATACCATGCGCTTTCTCGGTTGGTATTCTAGCATTGGCGATATAGTAGAGTTTCATTATACTTCCTTAACGAGCACGCTGTCGCACATTTCTTTGAGAATTTTATCTATATCGTAGGTAAATTTCCACTCGGGGTAATGTGATTTAAATTTTGATACGTCAGAAATATACCAAATGTGGTCACCGATTCTGTTTGTTTCTTTATATTTATAGATAGCTTTTTTATCCAGAAGCCTTTCTATCTTTTCAATGGCTTCGAGCATTGAGATATTCGATTGCCTACCGCCACCCGCGTTATACACTTCGCCCTGCCGAGGTTTTTGGTGGTAATGCCAAAACATATTCACTAGATCGTAGGAGTGTATATTGTCTCTGACCTGCTTTCCTTTATACCCAAAAATAGTGTACTCCTTCCCTGTGGCTATACATTTTACCAGATAAGCCAAGAAGCCGTGTAATTCCACTCCGCTATGGGC
>Ga0209518_1002109_pt1 | contig 19419 bp, 32 predicted proteins | sample RifGroB1_FD_183993 | JGI IMG/M metagenome (GOLD analysis project Ga0209518, IMG submission 183993) | Groundwater microbial communities from Rifle, Colorado, USA - Groundwater B1 (SPAdes) (version 2) | ecosystem: Environmental > Aquatic > Deep subsurface > Groundwater | place: Rifle, Colorado...
ATTGGGTAAAAAGAGCGCTGGAAAAAGCAAGACAAGAAAACCCGGAATGGACTCCGGAACAGCATCGTTCTGATCTTAGAGCACTTGGTGTTTCCGAAGATATATTAGCTGAAGTTCTAAAGACAAAAACCACGACCGCACCTGGAATTACTGTTCCCAGTAGTGTGGCGCGATCAACTCCGGCTATTATTATTCCTTCTAAAAAAGTTGAAAAATTTGTAGATGAAACAGAAGAAGAAAAGAAGAATAGTGCGCTGTTATTTCAGCCGTTTGATTTTAATAGTATATTTTAACCATGCCTAAATTACAGTCAGGTTCGCCATACAAATTACTATTAGAGAGACCCGGAGCTGTCGAGGCACCAGTAGCTTCTTCTGTTACAGGACTGCAATCTGGTTCGCCTTATAGTAGATTCAATCAACTAACGCCCTTCGGCGCCGATTCTCCTATGTCGGAGAGCACAGAGAATATACAGCGATATAATAATCAACTCCTTGAAGCGGGTATTGATCCACCCAAAACTGGAAGAGTACTCGGGACGGTTAGTGCTGTGCTTGAGATTTTAAGAACTGGCGAATATGCGGTCGGCGGGTTGCTTGCGGGTAAAGGTCCCATAGCCGGGGTAAGAGGAAAAATAAGCCCATCTGATGTTTTAGGATTCACACCCAACGAATCACAGAGTTTTATGGACTTGCTTAAACAGCCGAAATTTTATGGGGCGCTGGCGATAGATATTCTTCTTGACCCTACTACTTATTTGACATTCGGATTCGGAGGCGGTGCGAAACTGGCAACGAGAGTAGGAACTAAAATATTAAACAGAAGCGGAAAGGATTTACTTAAAAGAGCAGTTGCACAGTTTGGTGAAGACTCCGCGAGAAAGATGATGGCGACAAGCATTCTCCGTGAAGGCGGCGAAAAGTATTTGGCATCAGGCGGATTAAAGTTCATGGGACGGGAGTTTCTGCCACGTAGCGTTGTACAGGCCCCGTTTAAAGGTATTGACTGGGCGATTGAAAGAACACCCATCGTTGGTTGGGGATATAAAGGCACTAAAGACTTGTTATCGAAAGCATTTAAACCGTTTGCGAATATTGATTCTCTGCCGGTACAACTTGGGGGAAGCGGAAAATTTGAAGAAATGACTCTCGCAACCATGAAGGGAATACGTGCAGAAGATGAAAGGCAATTACGGCTTATAGGCGGATGGATGGCGGAGGCAAAAAAAGCCGGCGTTGTAAATCCGGGGAAGATAGTAGCCAACCTAATAGAGTTTGATAAACAAACAGGTAATAAAGTTATCGATGACATTGCCGGTTGGATGGCCGCCAGACATAAAGAAATGGGTTTCGCGGAGATAAAACGCGGTATTTTGGCTGAGGAGGTTCCAGTGGATCTGCCCGGGTATATGCGGCATTTCTTAACCGATGAAGGAAGAGTGTTTTTAAGAGATAGAGGAAAAGTTGTTCGAGATGAGTTTCTTGGAAACATAAAGCAATTTCGAGTTAAAGCACCATTCGCAAAGGGAAGAAAACTTACAGGAACAGTTAGTGAAATCAACAACCTCTATAAAGAAAAATACGGCATAAAGATTTTTGAAGAAGACGCGTTTAAAGCTTTTAGCCAACGTACGGTTGAACATATTCGAGCAACGAAGATGTACGACTTCTTTGATAATTTAGTCAAAGAAAGCATTGCTAAGCAGGCGCCGATTGTCCCGACATTGAAACGGACTAAAGCGGGATTGAAGAAAATCAATCAAATATCAAAGACAACCATGATAGACGGAGTGAAAATGATTGAGACAAAAATACCGCAACTTGATGGATTTCTTGTGCCAGAACCGATAGCTAAACATTTGGATATGGCGTTTAGCTTTATGCAAAAAGACGAAGTTTCAAAAAGTTTCCTGAACCTTTTTGATGCCACACAGAGAATATGGAAAGGATCCGTAACTGGATGGTTCCTTGCTTTTCATATGCGTAATGGCATCGGAGGCGTTTTTAATAACTGGCTTGCGGGTTTAAATAATCCCAAATGGTATATAGAAACGGAAAAACTTCTTCGAGGGAAAAATCTGAATCAAACTTTTACTACTGACCTTGGTGAAAAAATAACCGGTAAACAAATATTAAGGGAAGTAGAAGATTTAGGCGTGACTGGCGCACCGGGTATGGTGGATGTCATGAAGAGTACCGAAGAAATCATGCGTTTGGGATATATAGCGCAATCGGGCGGATATGCTAAAGCGATTGGTAAAGGAGTGGCAACTGGAGAAATTAAAGAAAGCGGAAAAATGCTTATGCAATATCCGCGCGTAGCTATGGAAGCGGTTGAAGATCGTCTGCGTATACCTCTTTATCTGCAAAGACGAATGCTTGGCGACTCAAAAGAACAGGCGGCTAAGCATGTGTTTAAGTTTCATTTTGACTATGCGCCGGAAGCGTTCACGCCGTTTGAACGGAACGTAATGCGTAGAATCATACCATTTTACACATGGACTCGCGGCAATGTTCCGCTTCAAATAGAGCAGATGATGAAACAACCTGGTAAATTCGCGGGACTGGAGAAATTAAGAGGAGAAATTAACGCCGCATCTGGTCAGGAGGCGGTTGACGAAGAACAATATCTTCCCCAATGGATGAAAGAGATGTTCTTGTTTCGCCTGCCGGGAGAATCAAAAGAAGGATTGCTTCGTTACCTGCAGGTTGATTTACCGCTTGAAGATATTAACAAACTGCCATTTACCGAGAGCGGAAGACGAGAAATTATTTCTTTACTTTCACCTTTTATAAAATATCCAGTAGAACGCATCGCTAATCGTAATCTTTATTTCGGAAGCGAAATTTATAATGCTAATCTGCCGAGAGAATATCAAACAGCAAAGACAATGGAGGCATTGAAGTTTTTACCTCAACCGATAAAAGATTATTTAAATTTTAAAGAGATAACAAAAAAAGATCCGGTAAGTGGAAAACCGGTTACGGCCTATGAAATGGACGCTATTAAACTGCATGCCATACGGTCGGTTCTGGCGGGAAGATTTTATTCTACTGTAGCTTCCGCAACAGACAGTGAACTGGATGCGTGGATGAGATTATCTCGCGTCTTGGGCGGCGTTCCCGTTCGACCTGTCGATATGGAAGAAGAAAAATTAAAGAGAGTGAAAGAACAGGAGTATCTGACAAGAGATGTATTGCAATATATGAAGCGAAGAGGATTGCTTGATAAAAGCGGGAATATCTACAAAAATCTGCCGGCGAATAGCCCGTACAGACGTTAAAACGATAAAATATCTATGATTATGCTAAAAATAATAAAACCCACAACGAAAGCAAAAATAGTGCCGAGAACCATGCCGATTGACCCAAAAATAGCAAGAATAGAATTAAAAAACTTTTTCATAAATAGCATCATACCATGACGAACGATTTATTACAATTATGACAAACCTTCAAAATCCCGTAATGGGAGCAAAATTATTCAAGTGGCCGAAAGGCACAATCACTCAATTATTCGGAGCTAATGTTGTTTTATATCAAAAAGCCATTGGCACAAATGGTCATAATGGCATTGATATTGTTGCGGCAGAAGGAACGCCTATTCTTGCTTCGCAGGGAACTATTTGCGAGGTTAAAAATACTCCTGAGGGATACGGCAAACATATCAGGATATTAACTGAACCTGATATTTATGGCGATTATTTGGAATTGACCTTTGGGCATTTAAGAGACATAATTGTCAATATCGGAGACAAAGTAATAGATGGACAGATGATTGGAGGAATGGGGAATACGGGTTTTGTTATCTCAGGAAGCACGCAGTATTGGGGAAACGCGCCTGCAGGCAGAGGAGTGCATTTACATTGGGGAGCAAGAGAATGTAATCTTAAAAATACAGGTTGGCAAACTCAATATTCATCTGGTAAAACTGCTTATATTAAAAATTATAATAATGGTATGAAAGGAGCAGTTGACCCGATGCCTTTATTAGAACAATGGATTAAAAATGATTTACAAAAACAAGTAAATAGACTAACTCAAATAGTTGAATTGTATAAAAGGGTTCTTAATTTATTAAATCTATTAAAAAAATGACTGCGATTTCCACAGCACCTGCACCATATTTAGCAAAAATGAAATGTCCTAAATGCAATCGTGAAGATTGGGTTATTATTACAGAACAAGTGTGTGAAAAATGCTATTTTGAAAAAGAAAAAAATCAAAGGTCGCAAGATAATAAAAACATAAATATATGATAGAAGCTTCAATTAGTGTCCCTGTTTTTATTGCTATAGTTATTGGTTTAACAGCAGCCATTAGAAGTATTGTCGGTGATAGATATGTACCGATTATTGCCATTATCATTGGTGTGATTCTGTCATTAGGAGCTTATGGCGCTGGTTTCTATCCAAATATCTTTACTTCTGTAATTGGTGGATTGATAGTCGGCTTATCTTCTATGGGTCTATATTCAGGAGCAAAAAAGACGGCTGGCAGATGATAGAGTTCAATTAAATCAATCAGTAAAAAATCTACTGATTGATTATTTTGCACTTTAACATTATAAGGAGTTTATTATGGGACATAAAAATTGCGATGCTCCGGTCAGCAGTTGTTTATATCAGACCCGAGAAACAGGATTATGGTGTTTTATCACTTGCGAATCTGGGCACATTTGGGTCCGGTGGGGAGGCAAGGATATAGGTAAATCTCCTTGTTATAATTGTCCGATATTCAACGGACAAAATTAAAAGGGGAGTGAGTAGATAAAACGAAAGCTCCCCCTCTAAAATCTGGGGTTAAGTCGTGTTAAGTTAAGTCAAGTTATGGAAAAAATGCATCCAATCATTCAACTCTATACTCTTATTTCTAATGAAATAAACGAAAAAGAGGATTATATTTTGGGTCAGATATTAACTATTATAGATGCTTCAATACAAGACCCACAACAAAGAAAGGGAATTAAGGATTTAATCAAAAGGATTGTTCACGATTATGATAGAAAAGATTGGTTTAAGTTTAGAATTCTTCAAATGATTAAAGAATTTAATCAAAAATTTTCTAAACTTGCTTTAACCAAAGAAGAGAACGAATTTTTATTAACTGGAGAATGGACAATTCCAAATAATAAAAATACAGAGCAAATACCAGATTCATTATATTTTAACTAAACGAAGATTTTAACCCCAGATTTTAGAGAATTTTAACGAAAGTTCCCTAAATATGTATAGATTTTGTTGGATTTATATAGATTTCATTGAGAATGTGGTTATTTTTTCTCCCCAGCGAGGAAAAAAGTTAGGCGAATTAGGAAGTCAGGCCTCGCCTGAGTCGCCCAAAGTTTGACTTACTCGCTGGCGAGAGAAAGTTAATCAAATAAGCAAATATGGATAATAAAATAAAAAAAGGTGATAAAGTAGAAGTAAAATGGATTGATACTTTTTCTTATAATGGTTGGTATTCAGAAAAAGAATTGATTAATAAAACAAAAGAGGGCGAGGAGATGATGATTTCGGTTGGAATGTTTGTTGGAAAATTTGGCAGTTTTATAATTATTTGTGGAATTTATTGTCCAACAGAAATACTTTCACATTCTCCATTTGGACATCCGCATTGGATACCAAAAGGTTCAATTAAAAGTATTAAAAAATTATGAACCAAGTTTGTAAAAAATGCCACAATTCACTTGATGAATCCGCCTTTGAAATTTTTTGCAAAGACGATGATAGTTATTCTGCGAAATTTAAGCGCGATGAAGTATGTCGCGGATGCAGGTCGTGGGAGAAAGTTAAGAATAATCAATAAATTAGAATTATGGAAAATACAAAAAGTAAAGGAAAAAGTCCCGACAGAGAAAAAGCGTTGCTATTTTTGGCTTATATTGATATAATAATTATTTTACTTGGCATATTAACCCTTGCTTTATTATTTTAGGAAAAGAATTAGAAAAATAATTCAGTTTTCTATTTTGGCTACTAACACAAACTGGAAGGCAACGCAAGAATCTTGTGCTATCCATTATGTGAGGCATTAGTAGCTAAAATGGGCAACCGAAATTAAAACTAATTCAGTTTTCTATTTCTGTGGATGTTGATGGTTCTAAAATGAACCTTGCTTTATTGGAGATAAGCGCCAATAAGGGACTTAATAATTACACGGGTAGAATGTCCCGCAACTATAAAAGGATACTTTTATAAAGGACTTGTGGAAGCGACGCTTAAACTTCATTAAATACATTATTTAATAACACAAGGCGAAACACATCCATAGAAACAGGAATCTGAATCGGTTTTCTATTTCTGTATCGTGAAGCGTAAGCTTTATTCGGTTAAGAGGCCTCAATAACTTAGAAACTGAAAGCGATACAGAAATGGGCAACCGAAAACGGCTATTGTATTTTACAATACGGTATTCCGCAATTGCGTGTGTTGACCGATAGGACAATTACTGCAATAGGTAGCCCTCCGATGATTAAAACCATTGGAAAATTGTTAGTTGCGCTGATTATAGTAGGGGTGGTATGGTTATTTACGCCCAGAATTATAGAAATTGAAGCCAACCCGAAGATTGCGCCGACTAACTTAAATAAAGAAGTTGATTACAAGTTATTATTAAAGCAGGAAGTTGAAAGACAAGGCCTAACCACCCGAGATTTTTTGATATTGACTGCGATTTCCGATTGTGAAAGCGGAGGCAAGCAATTTAACAAAGACGGAAGTGTTATAATTTCAAAAGGCAACATAGGATTTTTTCAAATTAACCGACTTGCCCACGAGCAAACTTACAAAGCGATGAAATTAGATATGGCAAAAGCAGAGGACAATATCAAGTATGGAACAATGCTTTACAAAAAAAATGGTTTGCGGGACTGGCAGAAATGGAGCGGTTGGTGTTTTGAACCACGCATACAGGGCATTAAATAGCGGTTTAATCCGCTTTTTCTTTTAAGTTCCTGATTGGATTTTTAGATTTTTTCCGCATTTATTATGATTTCACGACTAAACTTCCTGTTTATCTTTGAATTTTAGCCAACCTATCCACTAACCTGTAAAACTCCTCTTCTGTCGGCGTTTTGGCGGTTTCCCAGTTAGTTAATTCTTCTATAAGTATTCTGCCGATTTCAAGTCGCTCATTTTTGAAAAATCTTTTTGATATTTTATTTTTTTTCTTCATATCTTTGTTTGAACATTTGGTAGAGAGTTAGTGGTAAAACTCTCGCTTCGCTATAGTGGCAGGAAGCACTAACTATCAAAACCTTTTTATACCTATTAAGTCCATTCCCATTGGTGCTTCTAAAGACCTCATATCGTCTCTTTTTATATGAATCTAATTGTTCTCCTATACTTACCCAATCAGTCCAAGTAAAATGTTTAATTATCTTTTCTTTCATATCTTTTTCAGTATATCTTTAAGAAACTCAATCAATGAAGGAGCATCAATAATAACTTGTTCCTCCTTGCCGTTGATTTTTACTTGCCGACCCTTAATTTCCCCGATAAATTCGGCTATTCTAAGTTTTAATTGTTCGTTATTTACTTTTATTTCTTTCTTCATATTTTTATTAGAGAGTTAAAAGTGTGCTTGCCTAAAATGACTAATTATGCCCCGCAACGAAAGAGAGTGAAAAAAGCATTTTATACAAGTAAAAATCCCGATTCCAAAATCGTGAACACTAATCCATTTGTATCTGGTTTCTTTCTTCATATTTCTTTTTCTAATTAAGTTTTTTAATATCCGCCAAGTTATTTTCTATTTGTTTAATCAGAATTTTTATTATTTCTTCTTTATGAACCCACTTATTACAAATCCTACATTGGTCTCTATTAAATTGCCTCATTTGTTGATGATTAAATTGGTGTCTGCACTTAGTTGTAAGTTTTATTTCTTTCTTCATTTTATTGGGGGGTTAGGTTAGACTTCCAAAACTTGAATTGATAATTTTTATCGGCGGCTTTTCTACATAATTCGCAACTTCCATTTTCACACCCCTCAACCGCACATCTTCCTCCACCCCCCCGCCGAGCAATAATAGACAACTCCTCACTCCATTTTCTTTTCTTATTGTCCATCACTTTAATGTTTCGCCAAATTTTCTTATTGCGAGGGAAAAATTCATCTGTTGTATTACAAGGCAAACAAGCCCATTCCTTATAAGGAAAACTCATCGTGAAAACCATCGCATTGCCACAATTAGGACAAGCAGGATATTCGGCATAATCTTCTCGCTTTTCTTTTGTTATTTCGTGTAATGTTTCCGCTAAATACTTCATCTTATTGCTTGCTGTAAAATTTTTAATTCCTCTTCCTCGCGGCTCAAAGGTTCGGGCTGAATATCATATATGCTTTGTCAAAATTTCATAAGAATTTTTTAACACTAATATCATATGCTCGTACATAACCACCGGCTGGCCATCAGGACAAAATGCAGTCCAGTCGTCCTCCTTCGCAATCGCTATTTTACCGTTGCCCGGGGTGATCATCGGCTCAATACAGATTATCGTGCCTTCTTTCAAAACTTCTTGAATAGGATTTAGATAATCAAAAAAATGAGGAATGTCCGGCTTCATGTGCATCTCCTTGCCTATATGATGACCACTATATTCTTTGATAATATTATAGCCGCGAGAGCCGGCAAAATTGCTGATGGCCTCGCCAATAACGGAAATGGGTACGCCAGCTCTTATTGTTTCAATGCCTTTGTAAAGAGCTTCTAAGCCATAGCGCATGGCGCGTTCCTTGCGGTTATCGACCTCGCCGACAGCAACGGTGAGCGCGGCATCTCCGCAACCCGATTTATACTTAACCCCAACATCATATTTAATAATTTGTCCTTGTTTTAATACTCTGCCTCGTGGAGTACCATGGCACACCTCTTCATTCACAGACATGCATACAGTTGAGGGAAAGGGCATCGGTGCCCACTCCGGGTTGTATTGAAAATTATAAGAAGTAGCTCCAAGTTCTATAATTCTTCGAGCTGCATATTCATCCAACATATTTAAGCTTACTTCTGGCTTCGTCAACGCCTTCAGCTCAAGTAGCACGTCGGTCACGATGCTCGCGGCAGCACGCTGGTCCTCAAGCAAGGTTTTCTTTGGATTCAATAATTGTTTGATCCTCATTAATCTTTATTTTACTGATAATTCTTTTCAACGACGCTTGGTCCCGCTTATTGGTCACGAACTTGTCGGCAATAAACATCATATTGTAGATGAAGTCCGTTGCCGTTTTCTCTCTCGGTTCCGGAGGCACGACTTGAATTTTGAAATCCTGCGGAATTTGAAGATTAACCACATCAATAATTTTCTTCACCTCGACCTGTGCCCGTTTCTTGATAAAAAGCTGATGATTTATGGCGTAGTCCTTGCGGATTATATTAAGCGCCTCCGCATCATTGTAGGCCATAATGGCTTTGAAATCCTCCGGGAGATCAATCTTAATCGGGCCACTTTGCACAGTAAACATATAGAGTTTTAATTCCTCAATATCTTTTTGGAGGTTCATTTTATTTATTAAATTATTCATAATAATTTTCTTATTTTGGGAATCATCTATTAATACAATGATTCCCAAATAAAAAGACTATAGAGCAGAATCTTTTTTATCTACATCCTCGCCGGGAGAAGCTGAAGAATCTTCTGTCTGTTCTTCTTGTTCTTCTTCGGGAACTTTATTTTCTTCATCCATGATAATAATTTACTTCTTAATTATGTCTTGCTTTCGACCTTTTTAACGTCCAATTTAAGTATTGCCGGCAACTCAAGGACCGGTGGTTCTTTTAATCTTTGTTTGCTGTCAAAATTCTCATATTGCCACACCGCCCGCACATTTTTAAACACTTTGTAGTGATCGCGCCAGTCAGGATAGACTACAAAGCGATAAGCATTTTTGTTCTGCGCCCCGAGTTGAAGACAAGCGGTTTGTGCGACTTGAATATCGGTATTTTCCTCAACCGCCTTTGCGTAAGAAGCAAATTGTAAGGGGAAATGCTCATGTATTCCAGATGAACTTTTAATATCCAATAAAGTGATTTCACCGGCTATACGGTAAATACGATCAAGACGACCGGCATACTTACCTTTGCGCGAGAATACGGGAAATTCCTTTATAATTAATTCAGGTTTATATTCATTATGCCAATCAACGAAAGCGCTAATTTTATACCATTCTTCAAGAGAATAATTCATCTGTTCTTTGTGCAATTCAGCACCATCCTCAAGTAAATCCGCTGCTATATGTATTCGTGTACCGCGTTCGCCGGCTTCAGATTTAATACGTTGCGATTCGTGCCAGCCTTTCTCCGCTATCCATTGCGTAAGATACGCAGATTGCGGATACGCGTTCAAAATGGTGGTACTTGAAGGAAACGTACCAAGGAAACGGCCTTTTGAACCGTCTTTCTTTGGTTTCCACACTTTATACCAATGACCTGAAAGCGTATCCGCTAATTCAACAATATAAGGTTTAAGGATGTTCATATAATTTCTAAATCCCCACGAGGAATCCTAATAATATTAAATTCGATGAGGTTTTTTTCACGCTTAGAAACTTTCAAGGCGTAATATTCACCTTCCTTCGCATTTTCTAATCCGTACGATTTCAAATCGTCGTTCGATTCTTTTGTTTCTATAGTCAAAAATGATGTTTGAGTTTTAATCATAATGTTATCTCACCTACCTTCTTAATTAATTATAAGTCCCCGGCCGTTACGTCTTGTGATTCTAACCACTCTTTATTCAGGACTGGCGAGCCGTCGTTATTCTTCGGCGCGTAGATTTTAATTATTTTCGCGGGATTACCTTGACCTTTTACCTCTTCAACAAAAGTCAGCTTTACCACTTGACTAGGACGAAGTCCATTCATCTGACCATTAAAAAGATCGTTACGTCCCCACACAGACCAGCTTTCACTCTTGTTGATTACTGTCGGCTTCTCTGCCGCTACTTTATCCATCAACTTGTGGAACGAACCTTTCTCGGCAAAAAACTCGTAAATAGAGTTTTCACCATACTGAGTTTCAATACCGTGGCGTGCTTTTACAAACGTGCCGACAATGAAATCCCCTATCTTGCCCCAATCAACTGTGTTAGACGATACTTCGGTTTCCGGACCGAAATTCTTATCGTCAAAAATATCTTTATTTGTCATGATTTTTAGAACCGGTCGCCACTTCGTTTATCACGACGCAACCCGTTCTTGCCTATTTTTTCGACCTTTATTTTTATTTTTTAACCTTCTATATAATGTAGCATAAGGGATTCCCCAATAGATTGAAAGATCTCTTATGCTAAATCCAGCCCTGTATTGACGCTTGATTACTAATATATCTATAATTTTCGTAAATTTCTTTGTTTTTGTCAAGTATTTTTTATCCATAAGTTATCCACATATTTACATTTTCCTTTTTAGTATAATTGATTATAATGATTTAGCAAGTATCAAACTGTGGATAACTTTTTTCTTGTAATATGGCTGATTTAACTACCGCAGAAAAAAATTCTATAATAAAAATGAAGAAAAAACTCGCCGCGATTGTCCGAGAAGAAATGAAGAAAGAACAATCTCGATATAGTAAAACTTGTAAATTGCTTTTTAATATTATTGAAGAAGATCCGTCATATAAGGCCTCCATTAAGGCACAAATAAAAATAGACAGAGGCAGAGAAATATGGGAACTGATATATGCTCTTTATTATAGTCGTCTTGAAGAAATTATTAAAATAATAAACGAAATCAATGAAACCTGATAAAATCATTTTTCAAAATCTTAAAGAGCAACATACAACAACCCCCCAAGAAAAAGAAAATCCCTTTAAAAACCAGAATCTTAATTTACAGAAACTCGAACAAGAACTCAAAAAAGTGTATCTCATTAATGATCCCTATATTGCCAAAGTTTTGTTAGCACTGGTGGTTTCACAATTCACTTCTTCTGATCCGGTATGGATAATTATTGTGGCGCCCAGTGGAGGCGGCAAATCGGAATTTATTAATATGCTTTCTCTTTTTGAATGGACTAAGCCGGGGACAAACGAACTGAAACAGTTTGTCACCCCTATCTCAACTCTTACCGCCCATACCTTCGTTTCCGGATATAAAGCAACTCGTAAAGATCCATCTCTACTCTCACAGATTATAAAAGGCATCATCGCTATCAAAGATATGACCTCGCTTTTGTCGGAACATAAAGATGACAAAGCGGTTATTATGGCGCAACTGCGCGAGATTTATGACGGTAAATATAACAAGAAGTTCGGCACCGGCGAAGAAGTAAATTGGGAAGGCAAAATAACCGTCATTGCCGGCGCCACCTACGCTATTCATTCCATGAAGCGGGAATATGTGGCTATGGGCGAGCGCTTTCTTTTTTATAACCTTATCCAGCCAAACCGAGAAAGTGCGGCGGAAAAAACAATGCAAAATCAAGAAGAAGGAAAAATGACAGAATATCGCAAAAATTTCGCTCAAATGTTTGCCGCTCTCGCTGTTGATGTTTTGAATAATCTGCCGGAGAAAATGCCTAAAATGCACAAGGAAACTCGCAAAGACATGATTGCTTTAGCCGAGCTTTCAACGCGCGCCCGTTCTGACGTGGAACGGAACTGGAGAAGTCCGCAACAAGAAATAACAGATGTACACCCGCCGGAGATGCCTACGCGCTTCGCCGGCCAGCTTCAGACCATAGTACAGTCGCTTAAAATAATTAATTGCTATGAAACCGGCAATCTTGAATTACTTGAATCAGATAAAACTATTCTCAATAAAATGTCGCTTGATTCCATAACTAAAATGCGCCGCATTATTATGCAGGAACTTTCAAAGTATAAAGTTATAGAAACAGCTGGACTGGCGACAAAACTTGGACTGCCGACAAATAGTGTCCGACATTACCTTGAAGATTTAGTTGCGCTTGAGGTTGCGGATAGAGAGAAAGGATCAGGCCCGAAAGGCGACCGATGGACTATTAAGAAGCACTATCGAGAGTTAATGATGAAGTTTGAAGACATTATCTATGAAGAAGGCAAGGAGCTTACAGAAAAGAGTACTGAGCCGATAGATGAACTATTGCTGGCAGAAACGAATGAAACATTAATAGAGGAGATAAATTAAAAGTTTATTTTTTTTGTAGCCCGATGCCGTCTTATTTTATTACTAATAATATGCTTGCGCCGGTGATAACTCGCCAGCGCGAGCAACCTTCTTTTGCCGATATTTTTCTTCACCCACTTGCCCCATGCCTTATAGTTCATTTTACGATACCTCGTTTTCTCGCTCTCCGGTAATCTCTTGAACCACGGCAAGAAGTAGTTAATGTAAAAATTCCGATAATAGATATTACGGTGTTTATGGCATACTTCAAGATGAGAGAGAAACGAATAACGAGCTGGACGATATTCCACTCCGCAAAATTTACAAAATTTAATTATCTTAATATTTCTATAAAAGTGTTTTGACATATTAACAAGAATCGCCGGCAGCGGTAAAACAATCAGCAGGCGAACGATCTCCTGTGGAAGGCGCGAACGACACTTTAATAGTGATATACAACCAACCAATCAAAAGAATTATGGCGATAATGACGATAATTTTTTCCAGTATTTTATTCATATTGAAGCATCTTTTGTATTTGTTCCATACTTATCGGTGTATCGCCTAAAATCTGATTCGACAATTCAGCTTTCGCATGAAGAACCTTTTTTACATAATAATCTACCGTGCCTTTTGCCAAAAGATTATAGACCAATACTTTATCCGTCTGCCCTATCCGGTGCGCCCGGCCAATACGTTGCTCCATTTTGGCTAACGACCACTCCTGATCGTAATGAAATATCACGGAGGCACGCTGGATATTTAAACCAAATTGACCAGCACTCGTCATTATCAACACTTTATGAGTGTCCACATCATTAAAGCGGACCACTATATCCTGATATTTATCCGCCACTTTTCCGCTTATTTTGAGCGGCTGCCATTCTACAAGCTCTCGCTCAAGAATATCCGCCATCTCCGCGAATTGTGTAAACACAATCGCTTTCCGTCCATCATTAAGAGCATCAGCCAACATTTCCTTTAACACTATAAGTTTTGAGCTTTGAGTATTATGCCCCAAGAGTTCCATGCTATCGGCAAGCTGTCGCAATCGGAGCATTTTTACCAGCGCATAGCTTATCGTCATGGGAGTTTCCAATTTCGCAATATCCTTGCTTTCTATTTCAAACAAAATCTCTTTTTTCAGCTTCTTATAGAGCGCTTTCTCTTCTTCGGTCATCTCAAACGGAATATCCGTGATTATCTTTGCCGGCAACTCCGGCAAGACATCCACCTTTAAGCGCCGGATCATATAACGCTTTAATTTCTCCCGTAGCTCATCCATATGCTGATAGCCAAAGATTCCGCCCCATTGATTCTTAAGGCAGTAGCGCTGTAAGAAGGTATAATAATTGCCAAACGCACCCGGGTTCGTGAAATCAATGATGTTCCACACTTCATTCGCTCGGTTTGATACCGGCGTGCCGGTCATGGCAATCCGGCGTTTAGCGCGTAGCTTTTTAATCGCCTTGCTTTGTTTTGCCTGCGGATTCGCTATGCGCGTTGCTTCATCCGCGATAATAATATCCCACTCTCTTGAGGCCATTTTTTCAAAATCAGCGCGCAAAAGTAATTCATAATTAGCGATATAAAACCGGCGCGGTAAATACCATAATTTTTGTCTTTCTTTTCCTCCTTCTACCACCACTATTTTATCTACGCTTGCGGGTATAAACTTTTCTATTTCTTGCGCCCATTGCCACTTCACCGCCGCCGGTGCAAAAATTAAAACTTTCTCTGCTTTTACTTTCTCGCACAAAGCCAAAGCCATGATCGTTTTCCCTAATCCCATCTCATCACCAAGTAGGCCGGACCCGATTTTCCATAAAAAAGCCGAACCTACTTTTTGATAAGGAAAAAGCGGTAAAAAAGTAGAAAACTCTGTATCCGGCAGAACCGCCAGCGCTTCCGCTTCGCGCGCCTGCTCTTGATCACGCTTAACCTCGTTCCATAACTCCGGGTCTATTTGAAATCCCCTGCGAGCAAGGCGGTCTACTGACGCGCGAGAACCGGCAAGCGGAATATACCAGTTTTTTGTAGCCGGATTATATTTGCGGCCTTCCAGCGATTTTACGAACGATACGAGTATAGGATCATACTGGAACGATATTTCTATTGCGTTGTTATTTTTTCTTACGAGCATGACATTTATCTGATGAATGAAAACCATCACAATGACGACACCAGAATTTTTCTTCTTGCTCCTGTGTAGGATTAAAAAAAATCTGATGATTAATTTTAAAGATGTTATCTAAAATCATATTATATAATCTATCAATCAACTTTTTTTCACTATTTTTCATATCATTTGTATAATTTTTTATGTATCTCTTTTAACTGCGGACTGACAATGTGCGAATAAATCATTGTGTTATTCAAGCTCCGGTGTCCCAGAAACTTACTGACGAACGCAATATCAACGCCGCGCTTTAGTAAGTCCGTTGCCAGTGAGTGCCTAAAAACGTGCGGGCTTACCCTTTTTGTAATTCCGGCCGCCTTCGCTCGTTTAATAACCATTTTTTGAGCGCAACGGGGAGTTATCGGAAACAGCAATTCGTCTTTATTCAACTCCAGCCACGCCCAAATTGCCTGCTTTGCCTTTGGAGAAAAATAAATTACTCTTTGCCACCCTCCTTTGCCTATAATCGGAAATTCTGATGTGCCGGCTTCATCAAGAAGCGGTATCATTTCATCTGCCGTAAGCGCCAACGCCTCGCTAATTCTCATACCGGTTGAAAATAAAACCTCAATCAACGCCCTGTCCCGCAGATTGCGCGAGCCCTCCGGTTTAATGCCGGCGATTATTTTTTCCACTTCTTGTTTCTCCAAGAATGAAATGCTTCGTTTTTTTGTAATCATTGTTTTAATTCCAATTCCATAATAAAATCAATAAAAATATCACCAAAGGCAACATACCCAAAAAAAACCATAAAGCATTATTCAATATTATTGCTAATATCATTCCCATTAGATAAAAACTTAAAAATAAAACTGATAATTTATTCATTTTATTTTATTTTAGCTGTTTTCGCCTCAATATAATAGCAAAAAGCCCAAGCTGCTTTACTTTGCCCAAGCTCCCGCTATTAAACTATCAAGGCGCAATTTTGCCTCGTGCGAGGCAGTTTAGTGTATCTGCCCACGCGAGCGAGATTTGCCACTCGGAGAGTTATTCGTAGCAAGAACTCTCAAACTGCGCGGCAGGGATTTACCAGCTTGCCGCTCTGCTGGACTTACAGAATATAAAAAACTATATTCGCAATGCTCGTCTTTCCGAACCGCCACGCCGGATATAACGAACCGGCGACTACGAGGCAACCCACCCAGCCATAAATCAGTATTCCGAGAAAACTTATTTGCAACGCGCCAGCAGTTTTGATGTAGAGGCACAGCTTGTTAGGCAAACCTCACAAAACCCATTCTCGCGCTGTCAAACATTAGCTTCTCGTTATTGCGCCCAGCTTGTCAGGCGCAATACCAAAAGCTTACGCTTGATTTATCTCCGCATTAGCTTCAAAACATTTCTCGCATAGATAAACCGCAATCGCTATACAATCGTGTGGCCAGTATTTATTATCTTTCATATTCTCGTGAATTGCACAAATTGCTTTATCTCCCATATCCTCTTTATCCCTTTCAATCGCCACAAACATAATTCGGGCATTTGCTCCGCATTTTTTACAAGATATGTTTTCCTCAAAACTATCTTGCCAAGTTTCACTTAATCCAGTATTACCTTTGTAGATTTTCATATTTTTATTCCTTTATCGGCATTAACAACCCCCGCGACCTTTGATTAGGATTGCCGGCTTCAAGCACCACCGGCTTGTCCTTTGCGTAAAACTTTACCCGCACACTCTTTGTATTATCCAGCTTCGCCATAATCGCCAGCAGCTCCGCTAACAGCTCGCCGTTTATCATTATCTGCGCCACCGGCTTGCCGGTGGGAAAGATATTTTCATAATCCGGAAACTTACCTGTAATCCGCCTAACACTCTTAATCTCCGCGCCCTCTGTTGTCGCCGTGATAAACTCCACTTTTTGTTCGTCAATATGCTTAATGCCAACAAAACCGGAAATCGGAAAACTTTTTTCTTTCGGTATTTTAATATCTTTCAGCGCCTTTGCCGGCACAATAAACGGCTTTATCCCAAGCATTGCGCTTTCACCTCTTAACTTCGCCAGCTTCGCAAAACTTTCAGCCGTTTGCTCTTTGCTTACGCTCACCTCTAATAGCCGGAAACTATCCGTAGCGGTTGTTTTATCCTTTGTAAAAAGCACGCCGGCAATCTCCGGTCTTATGTCCGACTTACTCGCTATCTTTGCCACCTCTAAATTGCATTGATTATACAACATAATAATTTTATACTAACTTACAAAACGCATTTTCAAACTGATGTAAATAATAACCCCTACTTCTCGCGCGCGGCTTCATTAAACCATAATTCCCATTAAAAATATGCGGCTTATAAACATTATCAATTTTAATGGTCGCCCAATCATTTGTCGCTGTCGCGCTAACTTGTAATTTTTTGCCTAATTTTAACGCCTCATCAATCGCTTCTTTGTTTAATTCCCGCCAGCCAGCGGCTATCATTTGCACCCTCTTTGCCTCTTTTATTTCGTTCTCAATGTCCTGTTGCGATAAATATATTTCCGTTTTCAGCATTTCAATATACTCCGGCGACACTCCGGCGCGCGCCACTATAAAATCCTTAACGGCGGCGTTATACGGATATTGGTCCGGATTAGCCGCCCGATACTCTTTGTTTAACGCTAACACCTCCGGCATTGCCGGCCGGCTATAATCTTTTTTGATAGCCCACGCTTCCGCCGCCTGCTTCAGTTTTTCGTTTAAGTTTTGCATATTGTCATAAAATTATTTTGACCCCACTTGACTCGACCTTTGATATGTCTTTTTATTTTCCCGTGCCTTATAACTTATTATAGCAACCTGTTTTCTTGCAATTTTATCAAAAGCACCGGTTTTAGATTTTCTTTAATTATTCTTATATTAAATTATTAAGCCCCTGATTATTGCCGGCTTGTCTTATACGACATTATGCTCTTGCGACAATGCCGTAAGCCGGCAATATCAAAAGCCGACTATACGCACCGCTCGCACCTATTCACTCCGCCCATACTTTGCGTTGCCGGACGGCCACAATTTCCACAAGTAGGCACGGCCTTGTCATTATATTGTCCCTCGTCTCCGATCTCCTCAACCTCTATGCTCATATCGCTTAACCTGACACCTTGCCCCTCCTCGCTTTCCATATACTCGCCGGCTTTCTCTTCCGCTTGCTCCTCGTTGTCTGCTTCAACTTGCAAGGAATAGTAAAGATTTACTTGGTATTTCATATTAGCTTTCAAACTTATCAATTTTTAAGTCCCAAACTATCCGATAGCCGCCCTCGTCTTCGCTGTCTATAATACCGCCTCTGTTGCCTTCCTTCACTTGCCGCGCTATTTCTTGCAAGTCCAGATCGGATACTTCCAAATGCTCCTTTTTGAGATATATTTTTGACATATTTTTTATTTTTAATTATTCCGGCTTACGACTATCACCGGCAGACGCTCCGCACCTGATCTATGGGCCGGAATACTCCGGCGCATAGTCAAAAGCCAAACTATTTTTTGTATTCGTCCAGAATAACGCTTAACGCTCCCCAATAATCGTCTTTTAGATAATCTCAATATATTATGCCTCTATTTTCTTGTTTTCGCCTGCTTAACAAAAAAACCAGACAGCAAGCGAATATCTGGCTTTTTGGTGGCTAATTATTAGTTAGCGATAGAAAAGCGGATTGTCTTAATCCCGCATCTTAAACATTGTCCGTCATAATGATAACCATTATGCCCTTTTATTTCTGTTTCTTGTCTTATGTCGTGCGGGCATTTCTGCAATACTTTTAGAATGCTAATGGCGTTTCTTTTTATTGTTTCGTTCGGGCTTGATAACATTTCGCCCAGCGTAATTTTTGAGTAATCCATAGGGCTATATAATTTCAATCTCGCTGTTCTCATCAACAACAGCAATAATTTTATCATTTACGACCCCTTGAATTGGCTCAAAATCGCCTGTATGATAATAAGCCCCCGCCTTATCAAATAAAACAATATCAGCATCAAATACTCTAAACCTGACATTATCGGATAATCTAAAAAGATGCGCCATTTTCAACTTTTTAACATCTTTTTTCGGCATATCATATTCTTTGCTAATACTTTCTAAATAACAATCATCAATTTCCTCGCCAGATAAGGCAATTCCAAAAATCCACGCCCCATTTATATTTTCCATTTTTTAATGTGCTAACCGCTTGCT
>Ga0209518_1002110_pt1 | contig 19400 bp, 17 predicted proteins | sample RifGroB1_FD_183993 | JGI IMG/M metagenome (GOLD analysis project Ga0209518, IMG submission 183993) | Groundwater microbial communities from Rifle, Colorado, USA - Groundwater B1 (SPAdes) (version 2) | ecosystem: Environmental > Aquatic > Deep subsurface > Groundwater | place: Rifle, Colorado...
GCCAACACCGACCGATGTACCCGACAACTGTACGGATATGCCAGATATAATAATAGAAGGAAATGGCGCCGGATCTCACAACGAAATAGATATAGACATTTCCTGCAGGACAGAAATACATCAGGTAAATGAATCTATCATAGAAAATAATATTTCAATAACCAGTTCAACTGGAGGTAATGATGTTATTGTTCCCTAATACGTAACGATCCTCTAAGAATGGGTTAATCTCGTTTCGATATCGATAGTCCAACCGACTGGGATGAGCAAACGCCGCCAACCCCGGGAGAATAACTATAAAATCCACGATCCCGCCTTGCGCGGGACAAATCAGCAAGACGGGTATACAATATCTATATGAAACACATTCTCGATCTGCTGAAAATCGCCCGTCCCTTTCATAAATATCTTATTCTCTTGTCTGTTCTCATCATTATTTCATCAGTCCTTGATCTATCCGGAACCGTCGTCATGAAATTTGTCGTCGATGAAATCGAAAAACAAGTTCGTGATCAGACGGGAGATTTGCCCCGTATATATCTTCTGTTAGCCATTATGTTTGGATTTAGTTTGTCGGGAATGATTATTAATATTTTCAATATGCGAATCGGTGATTATGTCGGCGGCCGCATCGGCCGCTATTTAACGGAAAAATTCTATCAGAAAATATTTACCCTTCCCCAGAAATATTTCGATTCAAAAATTTCAGGAAAAATTGTCAACCAGCTTTCCCGCGGCATCGTATCCCTCCAGGGATTTTTGGGAAATATGACGAACTTTCTTTTCCCGACACTCGTTCAAACCATATTTATCATTGGTGTTTTACTCTATTACAACTGGATCGTTGCCGTTTTAGCATTTCTTATTTTCCCCGTCTATCTCTGGGTTTCACGGCTTTCAACAAAAAGATGGGGGATTCACCAAACGAAGAAAAATGTCATTGAAGATGAGACTCGGGGCAGAATTGCTGAAGTTATTGCCAATATCAAATTAGTCAGATCATTTAATATGCAGGAGAAGGAATGGGATTTTGTCTCGAAACGTCTGAAAAAAAGCGTATCCATTTACGATACGCAATCGAAAGAATACCATTTTCTCAATTTTATACGAAACTTTGGTCTGGAAATCGGACTGATTGCTATTGCTTGGATTGTATTCCGACAAACGTTTTTAGGGATACTCACCTTTGGAGAACTTGTTCTTATGTTCCAGTTGTTTAATCAACTCCGGCGGCCCTTATTTGCCATGAGTTTCATTCTCGAACAAATTAAACAGGCAGAGACCGGATCAAAAGAATTTTTTGAAATTCTCAATCTTCCTTCAGCAGAATCGTTTGCTATAAAAGTCCGAAAGCCTACCCTTGATCACGCGACCTTGTCTTTTGACAATGTTTCGTTTGAATACAGTGAGGGAGAAACCGTGCTGAAAAACGTCAGTTTCTCCATTAAACATGGTGAGACGATCGCGCTGGTGGGTCACAGTGGAGCCGGGAAAACGACCATAACAAATCTAATACTCAAATTTTATGATCCGACCAGCGGGAGCATTACGATAAATGGAACGGATTATGCAGACGTAAGCCATCAGGATATTCGTTCAAATGTTGCACTCGTTTTCCAGGACAGTGAATTATTTTCCTCAACGATTCGGGAAAACGTTTCCTACGGTAAACCAAATGCGAACGACGAGGAAATAGAACAGGCGCTGAAAAAAGCAAATGCATACGACTTTATCATGAAGTTTCCGAAAAAACTCGACACCGAGATCGGGGAGCGTGGTATCAAACTCTCCGGCGGACAAAAACAGCGGGTGCAGATTGCGCGTGCCATTCTCCATGATGCGCCGATCCTTATCCTCGATGAAGCGACGAGTTCTCTGGATGCTAAAAGTGAAAAACAGGTGCAGGAGGCGCTGGATAACTTGATGAAAAATCGACTGGTCATTATTATTGCTCATCGCTTTTCTACCATTCAGGATGCTGACCGGATCATCGTTATTGATAACGGTAAGATCGTCGATACCGGTAATCCCCAAGAACTTGCAACAAAGAAAGGAATATATTCAGAGCTCTTGCAGTATCAGATTGAAGGGAATAGAAAGTTGTTAGAGAAGTATGAGTTGCACTAACATACTACCTAGATTGTCATTGCGAGCCGAAGGCGAAGCAATCTATTTTCTTTTGCAACATAGATTGCCACGTCGCTACGCTCCTCGCAATAACAGAGTACATGTATTCTGTTAGCTGAATTAATATATCTAGAACTCGTAATTCGTAATTTACAAACTTTTAACTGAATGCCATGTTCATTCTTCTATTAATCATATTGTTTTCAACATTGGTGGATGGATTTACCGTGCTGATTGCGGCTTTTCTGGCTGGTCTTATCGTTGATCTTTGGAACGGAGATCGGCTCGGTATGACGTCGCTCGTATTTCTGATTGTCGCGTTTCTATTAAATTTGTATAAACGTAAATTCAACCCGGAGCACTTAGTGTTCTTGTTGCCGTTTACTATTCTCATGGTGGGGATTTATAGTTGGATTGATCATGAGCGGCAATTAGTCCAGTCAGCTATTTTACAGGATGTGGTGTCGGGTAGTGTCGGTATCGTGGTATTATGGCTTTTTGTACGACTATGGAAAGAACGTTTCGTAAAAAAAGAGGAATCAATTTAGGAACCGGATTTAGTGATTCTCTTGATCGAAATGGACCGATGGAGGGTAATCGGACGCCATCGCTACCGCACCGGAGCGTGGTCGGACGATTATTGTTATTACTTCTCTTTTTGGGCGGCTTTTCACTTCTTTCAGGAAGATTGTATTATTTGACCGTTGTACGTGGATCCTATTATCAATCACTGAGTGCCGAGAACCGGACGCGCGAGGAGCGTATTGCCGCACCGCGCGGCATTTTGTATGCGCGGGATGGATCAGTACTTGCCGCCAATCGTCCGATCTATCGACAGTGCGATGAAACAAAAATGGTGTGCCGTTTTCTCACTCGCGCAGCTGCGTTAGAAAAGGAAGCGGCGGGAGAATCCGTTGAAGTGGTATTGGGCCGTGAATATCCGGAAGGTCCCGTTGCCGCCCATCTTACGGGATATTTATCTGAAATTACGCCGGAGGCGCTTGCTGAGCGGAACACCATCTTTAGTGGTCGAAACGGATTACATAACGATGAATTTTGTCAGTGGTGCTATGGACTCGGAGATTATATTGGAGCATCAGGAGTGGAAGAAACACTTGAAGATCGTCTGCGTGGAATTCCGGGAAAGCGTCTTATAGAAGTTGATGCAGTCGGCATAGAATCCAAAGAACTGGTACGGGTGGAGCCAATTCCCGGTGAAAATATCACACTCGCACTTGATATTCAGTTGCAGAAAGCAGGTATCTCCTCACTTGAGAAAACGTTGACCAAAACAGGTGTCGGAGGAGCATTTATAGCAACAAAATCAGATACGGGAGAAGTACTGGCATTTTATTCAGCGCCCTCTTTTGATCCAAACCTGTTCGTATTTAGCGATCCGAAAGAAATAGAAGAATTCGTCCGGGAAAATACCACGTCTGATTTATCATCTCTATCGGAGGTCCTTACCGATCCAAAACGTCCTCTGTTTAATCGCGTTATCGCCGGTTTATACCCGCCCGCATCAACGTTTAAAATTATTACGACCACCGCAGGACTTGAGGAGGGTGTATTAAATGAGGAAACAAAAGTGGAGGATACGGGTGTCATATCCCTCGGAAAATTTAGTTTTTCAAACTGGTATTTTACGCAGTACGGACGAACCGAAGGTGAAATTGGTATAGAACAGGCGCTTGCGCGGTCCAACGACATTTTTTTCTATAAAGTCGGTGAATGGGTTGGTATAGATAATCTGGAACGTTGGTCTCGAAAATTTGGACTCTCGAAAGCAACGGGCATTGAGCTGACGGGTGAAGAAGAAGGATTGATCCGGCGGGATCGTGAGTGGTATTTAGGAGATACCTATCATATTGCTATCGGTCAGGGCGACCTGCTGGCTACTCCTATTCAGGTAAACAGCTGGACACAAACCATTGCAAATGACGGTAAAAAATGCCGACCGACTCTTTTAAAAATTGATCCTCAGAAAGCAGAATGTGAAGATATTGGCGTCGATAGTGAAACTATACGTCTGATAAACAACGGGTTGATACGTGCCTGTTCTGATGGAGGAACCGGTTGGCCGCTGTTTAATTTTTCGGTCAATACGGCAAGTACATCCGCCAGTACCCGACCATTTGAATATGGCGGAGGAGATTTTATTTCTTTAGAGAATGGCGGTACTAAAATTCAAATTGCCTGTAAGACCGGTACGGGCGAATTTGGTGATCCGGAACATAAAACACATGCATGGCTTACCGCGTATGCACCCGCGCATGATCCAGAAATTGTGGTTACGGTTTTGGTTGAAGCCGGCGGAGAAGGCTCATCAATCGCCGCGCCTATTGTAAAAGATATATTGGCAGAATGGTTTTCAAAGGAGAGGTAGTACTAGTACAATTGATCCACTTTGACATAGTTGATTTGTATGGGTATAATACACCTCGTATGAATGAAGAGCAGATGTTGAGAATTTCTCGGGAGATAGATGCAGTTATCTCAGGAGATGTAAAGCCTCCAAGTAAAAAAAAGAATTTACCAGCTTTTGTTACACACTTAGGTCTTGCTGGATTAACCTTTGCAGGCTTGTCTTTCGGCTCAGGTCTTGCTAAGGCATCAGAATCTCAAACACGTCCGGTACCCACAGAGACACCAACACCCGGATTAACTCCTACCGTAACTCCCACACCAGAGATAGCAGTTTCAACAGAACTATCTGCTACTTCTCCCATAGAATTCGATTTTGTCTCAAACGTAGAAACAGACGCACAAGAGTTTATTAAACCTGATATTACTCAGACTATTGCATCACCTGCTTTCAGAAAGCAACCAGGAACATCTAGCGAGTATGTTGATGAACAGAAACAGCGATTTACCCCAGGAACCTATCTTGAAGTCCTTGACATCCCTGATGAGAAACTCACCAAAGAACAGCGAGAACAAAAAGAAAAAACAGGAATAGCTCCTCGTGAGACAGAGACAAAAGATGGATGGATATGGGAGTATGTGAAGACAGTGTCAAACGTTAATGGTTCCTCTAGTCCTGAAGGAACTGGCTATGTTGCACGAGAAAAGGTAGATGGTACATCAGATCTTACCGCTCACATTTCATACAACACTCTTCCTGATTCAGTCAAAAACCAACTAGAGTCAGAAGAAGAAAGATATAAGAAGCTCGAGGTTCCAGGACAAGATGAAGGGCTTGGATACAACCTTACATCCCTCCCTGAACAATATGTTGGCATTGGTGGTAATGAAGGAGTGATTACCAAAGCGCTTGAACTCTGGGATATTCCTTCCTCAGAGCAGGAGGAATTTATCAAACAGTCAGAGGCATTTATCAAAGCCTCAGCAGAAGATCCCTCCTTTGCCTTTAAGCGTTATCTTGCCGGTGTTCTTGAAGCTTTAAAGAAAGAAGAATTAATACCAGGACTTACCCTTATTGCTTCTACTGAAACAGGATTTACTGAAGAAAAGTTTGGTATGTACGCAGTCAGAACAGAGAATGGAATTATTCTCCTTACCTCACGTCTTGGTGACAAACACATACTGGCAACATCACTCAACCAAACTGTTGGTACTGATGGAATAACCTCATTTAATGTAGGCAGATTCTCAGCTCTCTTTCCAGCAAATATTCAATCTCTTATTGAACAAACAATCACTGAGACAGACAAACCTGATGAAGCACGCCTTCGATTCGATACTATTTACAGAAGTCTTCCTGTTGCATCACAAACAGCACAATTAGATTCAGGAAAACTCACTCTGGATCCAACCACAGAACCTGAGTCTGTACAACTTCTCACCGGACTCTCTCTTGGTATCTATCTTGAAAAACTTGCTACTATTGCACCACAAGCTCCTTCAGAAGAAGGAGATACCGTCACGTATACCTATAATGAGGATAAGGGTGTGTACGAGGCTGAAGTGACATCTACAACAGCATCTCCTGATTCTGATAATCAAAAAACAACTACCAACTTTATCTACGTGTCTGAGGTTGGAGAATGGAGAGTTCAGGAAAACAACCACTATGATGTCGAAGGAGAAAACTACAAATGGTTTGGGGGATTTGATGTCGATATTCGTTTTCCCGACGGAAGCAGGATTGTAATGACCGAGGGAGCCCCGGAGAGACTCGCTGAGCAAGTACTTGCTGCGTTAGCACACCAGAGAGGATTAAGTCAAGAAGCGCTGCAAGAAGAATTAAATCGAACCAACGGGAAGATGGAAGTGATCATTCCAAAAGGAGATCCTGAATTCATCGGCAACGAAACATCTCTGGCGATCTTTACAAGAACGGAAGTTGATTTTTCACGAGGTATAAAAATAGTTACGCAAGAATTACCGCCTGAAGAAGACAGTCAAATAAAACCGGGCGTTAATCACAAAGATAAAGATGGAAATTTGTTACCGCTGTGGTATTTCTTTTCAATTGAGAATGGCCAGCTGGTTATTAGTATAAGCAAATCTAACGTTGACCTCATACCTAACGGAAAACACGTTATGGAAGACCCAGAAAATCTGAGACCTTCTGCTGTTGGGTTTTCAGTATCTGCCTTTTTGTTTGCACCATTTAGCTATTTGGCATATGCAAATGAATATGAGGAAGTACAAAGGATGTTGCTAGGAGAAGAAATTAGAGAAGTAACAATTTCACGGCCGAATGTTCCAAGTGGAGAACAATTTAGAGAATTTTACTTCTTTAAAGCAGATAGTACGGCTCGGCAGAAAAAAGGCACACCTACATATGAAGATACTGATGTTCTAAATCTCGGATCATTTTATGAATACGATCAGAATAATGCTGAAAATCCTTATGTTTTCACTCTCTTCATGCAGGGAAAATAATTATCGTATTTGATCTTATTGTATCTCTTGTAGCGCATAAAATCTTCACCTTCAATTCTATCATTTTGAGTTGACTTTTTTTCTCATTTCGTGCATTATTTTATATATGTCACGGTGGATACGTGCACTTATTGGTGTTATTGTAGTAGTGATAGTAGTCGAACTTTTTTATGTTCTTGTCGTGACAAATCTATTCTCCAATAAATCTAGTTCAGAAAATTTATATACTTCTCCCTATGACGTGCAGGAAAGGACAATTACTATCAGGTCTGATATACCATCAATACAAGCTCAATTAAATGATGAGTCATATCTTAAAACACGACTGGACGATCTTAATTTCTGGGAAGGAGAAAAAAGGATTTATGAAACACATAGTGTTATTTATGAAGACATATATACATTAGAAATAATTGTTACCGATCAAGAACAGCCAATCAACAAAGTAATACATGTAGTAGATGGTAAAGAACGAATGAGTTTTTCAACCGGGCTGCTATATGATACTAAAGATCGTAAACTTACCATGTATCTACAAATTCACCCCGATTTGCTTTACGATTTAAATACGGCAGAAGAAGGTCTTTCTTCCATTATGGTGAGACGACTCTATGGTATCAAAAATGACGTCTCAGAATCACAAGATCTTGAATATATGAAGGAAAACAGACCTGAACCATTTATCCAATTAACAAGAACAAGATGAAAAAAATAGTATTAGCATCACTGGCAATAACCGGATTGTTATTAGTAGGCACCGTTCACACGGTAAAAGCACAGGGATACTGTGGAGGAGGGACATGGATGGGTTATGACAAGGATCCTCTAGTGTGTGATGAAGATTGTTTTGGTCCAGGTGATCCATATCCAAGTTGTACGTGTACGGGTGGAGATTGTGATACATCCAGTGTGCGTGCTGCAGAGACATGCAGTGACTATACTTCTGAAGGTTCCTGCACGACTCCAGGAGGTTGGGAGTGTAATAATGGGGTGAGTTGTTCCTGGCAGGACGAATCTACCCCAACTCCTCGTCCCACTCAAGTTCCACCAACCATGCCGATTCCTACTGATGAACCAACGGTTGGTCCGAACACGCCAACTCCAACATCGGGTGTCTGTCAAGTAGGTAGTACTGATGAAGTGAAAGTGTGTGATCCGGGAGAACCGCCGTGTGGTCCAACAGAGACATGCTACGATGTAACAGTTCATTATGTACCTAAGCCTCCATGCCCTGATGATACAAATCGTGAATGTGGTACTAATCCCAATCGTGATCATGGCCCCGTTTGGCTCCAAATATATTCAAACGAGGCAGGAGAGAGATATTATTGGAAGGGTAATGACGGAGTAGATAAGGTATCTGATGGTCCGGCAAGTATCGTACCCCGTGATCCGGTAACAGGTATGTTTACGCGTATACAGTCATACTATACAGGTCCTGAAGCATTTTTTTCTCAAACGCTCAATAAAACAGATTCTCTCATGAGTGTATGGATGGAAGATGATCGTGGATCGGCTGAATACTGGGCAAGCCATTTTTGTGGAGCAGGACGGGCATATAAACCTGGTACTTCAGGTGGTGCAGGAGCATTTGACCCATATGTGGTAAATTGTGGAAGTGGTCCTTTTTATGCAACGTGTAAAATAGATGAATCTTCTTGTGCAGCAGGAACACCGTACTGTGTCCAAGACTATGATGGATGTACCGGAGATTTTACAGGAGGAAATTCGTGTCCATCTGGTAACTGCCGTGATCTTGGCTATTATGACGGTTTACGAAAGCTGCTTCAACGCATAAACCCCGGTCCATTTGAAGGAAGATGGACGGCAAACTACTGGGTAGTTGAATCAGAGTCTGGAAATAATGAATTTACTATTGAACTGTATGTCCGTCCTCCCGGTGGATATAAGTGTAAAGCAGGGACATTCCGCGGTGCATACTATAAGAGTAATGGTGACACCACAGCATTTAATACCGGTTACACGTATGACTTTGATAGTTACTATACATGCCGTGCAAATTTCAATCCCCGTGATGATGGTAATTTATTTGCTGTAGAAGTAGAACCTCTTCCGAAAACAGAAAATATAAAGACAAGAGTTATACTAGATGGAACTGCAACGCGTGTGTTTCCTCTTTCCGGTGGATCTGATTTCACTTTTACCCATAATGGCACTAATCCTACTCCGTCGTGGTCTACAGAAGGATTAGGTCCTTATGCACTTCTCAATCAGTGGGCAGACAATCAAGCTCTTCTCGTAACACTCAATCATACAGATCCTGATTTTGACACACTTGTTTCATGTGACTGGACGTGGGATTATGTCAGTACCCCTGGTATTGATTTTTCAGGACAGGATAAAGATCTTACTAATGGATGTACCATTGATACAGCAACAGTATCACATCCTCCCGCTATTTATCCCGTCATTCAGTCCGGACCTGCTTCTCCAAATGAGAACTATATAGAGTTTACGCTGGTTTCAGAACTCCCCACACCAATACCTGATACTCCTACACCAACCAGTACTCCCACTCCAACTCAGACACCTACTCCCCTTCCCGGAGCAGGGGCACAGACGCTATTTTGTCCGGTGTAAAATTATGGAAAAACTGAAGGAAATCCCAAAGTTTAAAAATGAACAGGAAGAACGCGAATTCTGGCAGCAGGTTGATTCTACAGAATATGTCGATTATTCAACAGCTAGAAGAGTCGCGTTTCCTAGCCTGAAGCTTTCCAGTCAACCAATTACGATTCGTCTTCCCCAAAGTTGGATTGAACGACTGAAAGTAAGAGCTCATCGAATGGATATTCCGTATCAAACACTCATAAAGAAATATATTTTTGATAATTTGTCGAGGTAGGTTGACAGTAAGATACTGATCGTGTAAAGTGAATATGTTGTGTTACTATTATGGACGAACAAACAAAGAAATCCCGGATACTTGTGGTTGAAGATGAAACATTTCTTCGTGATCTCTATGTTGAAATTCTCGCCGATGAAGGATATGAAGTCGATACCGCCGCTGATGGAGCAGAGGGCTTAAAAAAAATTCAAATGGGTGGATATGACCTTATTCTTCTCGATATTGTTCTTCCCAAAATGGATGGTATCGAGATACTTAAAAACATAAAAGCAAATCCTCCTCAAAATAAAAACGGATCCATTGTCATGTTGACCAATTTAGGACAGGAAGCGGTTATTTCCGAAGGAGTTAGTCTGGGAGTGCGCGGACATATTATTAAGAGTGACTACACACCCGATAAACTTATTGCTGAAGTTAAACAACTACTCGCCGCATGATTATACAAATAAACTCTCATGATGCACTAGGTAAACTTTCCATTGTAAAGAATTACCTTTCGGTGTTACAATCGGATACTTCTCTTACCGATAGTCAGAAAAAGTATATTGGACCGGCGTACCAAGCTACAGAAGAATTAATTGCTCTGATAAAAGAGCTTGCCATGAAGGCAAAGAATAGCCAATAGGGTTTAGGGACTAGGGATTAGAGATTAGAGAAAACAAGCAAATTATGTATTGCAAATCAACTAATACCTAAACCCTGATCCCTGATCCCTAATCCCTCAATTCTCATCTTACATTGACTTCTTAATATACTATCTCCGCAGTATCTTAATGAGTCAATTCGACGTATCTATTCAGTTTTTATCAGTAACATGTCATCGCGAGGCTACGAAGTAGTCGTGGCGATCTCTTGAGATTGCTTCGCTACGCTCGCAATGACACCTTATCGGGAAAAACTGAATAGTTGCAAATCCAAAATTTGACAAAATCATTTCAAGTGCTATACTGCGGCTGCCTTAATTCAAAAATAAGAAATTTATGAGTAAGGAGTTCAATCCCATAACTCAAGGTCTACCTGCCATACAACATTCCCCAGAACTTCTTCCGTCTACGCATATAGAAAATACTCAGCCCGAAGACTTGTATAAGACGTTATCTGCTCCTCTTGATGTCCAAGTGGAAATAACAACTCTTTGCGATGAAGCGTGCATACATTGTTATAATTATTGGCGAGGATCAAAGTTCAAAGAAACTGTCAATGATCTTCCCGATGCTACACTGGAAAAAGATAAAGTCCTAGCAATAGTGGATCAATTAGCCAAGAGCCAAGTTTTTAGAGTAACCTTTACTGGAGGAGAACCTTTTCTTTTCAGGCAAACAGTTATTGAAGGAATACGATCTGCAAAAAAAGCAGGGCTTGACTGTTATTTGAATAGCAATCTTACCACAATTACCAGAGAAAATGCCGAATCTGTTAAAGAGGCGGGGCTTGATTCTGTATTAACCTCGCTCCATTCTTTTGATGAAGAGACTCATGATGAAATAACCCAAAGAAAAGGATCTTTTAGGCGTACTCTGCGGGGAATAAAAATGTGTCAGGATACAGGATTAGACGTTGGAGTAAATATGGTAGTAATGAAAATTAACCAGAAACAGGTTTTCGAAACAGGGAGATTTGTTAAAGAGCTAGGAATAAAATCGTTCTATGCAACAAAAGCTGTCCCTTGTCTAGGAGGAAATAATTTTCCAGAAATTGGTATCGATAAAAACGCATTCAAGGAAATGATTGAAGATTTAGTTCTTTTGGAAAAAACGTTTGGGATAAATGTTGACACTTTAATGGCTTATCCTCTTTGTGCCATAAGCGATTTAGCAAATTTTTGGAAGTTTGCTCAACACAGTTGCGGAGCAGGAACTACAACCTGTACCATAGGATCAAATGGCGATGTCAGGCCGTGCTCTTTTGCAGACGAAACTTACGGAAATATATTTATTGACTCGCTTCCTCAAGCATGGAAAGAAATGAAAGACTGGCGGGACGGAAGCCGTCTACCAGAAAACTGCGTTACCAACTGTAAATATTTTTCTCAATGCGGCGGAGGATGCAGAATGGAAGCAAAGTTTGCTGGAGACAAAGCGGGAATGGATCCGTTAGCTACGGGACCTTTAGATGTAATATACGTTCCAGCGACAGAGTTTGATCATGCCACATCCGATTTTTGGGAAAAACGGCTTATTGTTACCCCTAACCTTAGATTAAGGAGAGAAGATTTTGGAGGAATTATAGCGCCACAAGGACGTCAATCAGTTTTTATTAATAGTGCCGCCTACGAAATTATTGACAGATTAAAAAACGCATCGTCACCGTTTTCTTTTAAGGGAATTGAACATGATTTTGATCTATCGCAAGCTTCATCTGATTTCTTTTTTGCACTCTTTACAAAAGAGTTTTTTAGAGAAGTTCAATGAGTAAGGATATAAACTCAGGGAAGAATTTAACAAGCATAGAATTAGGACCTCAAGCAAAAGGTTTTGTTTCTTTTCTTGCAAAAGACCCAAGTCTAAATAGGGCTATAAAAGATTTCAGATATGGTTATATTCGAGCTTCAAGTTTTTTTAAAAAGAAAATTCCCAAAGTAAAACTCACCCTTGTCTATAGTCGAGAGGAAATGAATAATTTAACTGGACATAAAACAGCTAGTTGGTTTGTCGGATACGCAGACTCTTCTAGTAAAATATTTATATTTAGCCCATCTGTTTTTGATAGAGAAAGCGATCATAGTAAAAAGGATTTTAGAAAGGTTCTTTGTCACGAAATCTGCCATTTATTTATTCGGCAAATTCATAACTCTTATGAACCCGTATGGCTTGAAGAAGGACTCGCTTATTGTGTGGCGGGTCAAAAAAGTAGGTTAAAAAATAGCAACCCTATTTTTAATAATCCTGAAGCAATATTCCTTATAGATACGAGAAATCGATGGAATAAAACTATTGGTAGTCAGCCGGATGTACCATATGCGTTAGCATTTTTGTTGGTAGACTTTTTGATTAGGTGTTATAGTAAAGACAGGGTTATTAAACTTTTAATATCCTTGGAGGGCAGATATAACAAAAAGAGGTTTTGCCAAAAATTTAGAAAGATTTATGGAGAAGATATAAAGTTAATCTTGAAGGAATTCTTTTCTAGACAGAATATTAAGCAGAAAGGGGGTGAGAAATATGCCTCTAATAGAACTCGAGAGAACACTTAGTTACGTTGTTAACAATACCAGTAAGGACGCAGGTGTGATGCCTCAGTTTGTATCAATATTAAATGGTAAAGGATTGGATTCGTTCGCAGAAGCAGGCAAAAACTGCATTAGTCCTAATCCACCTTTACCACCACCGCCTTGCGTTGGTACACCACCACCTTGCGTTGGTACACCACCACCGCCTTGTTATGGTGAACCACCGGGTTGCTATGGTGAGCCACCGCCTTGCTATGGTCGGTAAACGGAATGTGTCCTAGTGCTATGGTTGCTATATCTCTTGTTAAAGAAGAGGAGCGATGGAACGATGTTATGTGGCATTAAAACGAGTAAAATGCCTAAATCAGATTGTTTGTATGTGTAGGCTGAGATACATCGGTAACACTCTCGGGTAGAATCAATTCTACCAGGGAGGTGAAAAAACGATGTATCAAATCAGTATCCGGCCTCGATCTCAGATTGATTCCTGGCGAGCACAAGCCAACTATTAGCATATTTCTTCTGCTGCCAAACAAAAATTGGAGTGGATTATCTTCTATCAAACGGTGGGTAAAAGGAATGCCAAAGCAACTATAGAAGCATTTCAAGTGGTTGTTGCTGGAACTGAGCTTATCAATGCTTATTCAGAGCTTAATGATCCGATCGATCAGGAAGAACGCTGGAAAGAAGATGAGCGCCGAAGCAAAGAGGGAGTTACCGAACATCAAGTCGTTGATCATGATTATATCCGTGCGCTTGAATATGGTATGCCTCCCACTGTTGGATGGGGTATGGGTATTGAGCGATTTATCGCTATTCTAAGTAACGTTCATTCGATAAAAGAAGTAATTATGTTTCCTACTTTGAGACCTTCTAAAGTCAAATAATACATAATATATCTTCAACATATCTTCATCTTCCATTGACTTCTTTTTCTATACCCGCTATTATTAAACTATGGCAAAGATACTCATCGTTGATGATGATTTGGTAAATTCACAACTCTATTCAAACAAACTTGAGTCTGAAGGTCATACGGTGACGTTGATTGCAGACGGCATTGAAGCCCAAAAACAAACCGGTACGAAATTTGATTTAATTATGTTGGACGTGATGATTCCAGGCACCGATGGCATTTCACTTCTCAAAGAGTTTAAAACCGGAGCAAATAAACAGACACCAATACTCATGTTTACGAATTTAATGAATGATGAAACTAAAAAAGCGTGTGAAGAAAATGGTGCAGAAGCGTTGTTATATAAGGTAGATACGACGCCACAAGCATTGATTCAAAAGATACATGAGTATATAGGCCTGCCCGCACCTGCCCGCAATGCGAGCAGTAGCGAGGCAGGCGGGTCGCCTGATAGCAAAGCTTCTGGCGGGCGCGGAGAAGCAAAGAAGACTGAAGAATCGGTATTAGAAGAAGCTTCTAAATAACGTCTATTCTGCCCATGCAACAATTTGATGAAAAGCTGTATCAGCTATTACAGGAATCTGGCTATATAAAAAAGGACGCGCTTGACGAAGCGTATGTATCTTCACAAGAGCTCAAAAAACCCTTCTCTGACGTACTTGTCTTTCACGGCTTGATCTCGGAAAACATGCTCGGTCAGCTCATTGCTGATAAATTAAAACTACCCTATATTGCACTCCGAAGTCGAACGATCACCGATAAAGTGTTGACGCTGGTTCCCGAGAATTTAGCCCGTCGCTATAGAATCATGCCCATTGCCGCAACGGATACCGAAATATCAATTGCCATGGAAGATCCCGATAACTTCGAAGCGATTGAGGCCATTCGGCGCCGCACCGGCAGAAACGTGAAGCCGGTGTATGCAACAAAAGGAGATATTGCACGGGCGCTGGACCAGTACAAACGAAACTTCAAAGAAAAATTTGAACAAATTATTGTAGAAAACGCTAAAAAGGCGACCACGCTTAAAGAGCAAACCATCGAAAAGCTTCTCAAAATTGCGCAAGATTTGCCCGTGGTTAAAATATTTGACGCGCTTCTTGAATATGCCGTCGCCGAAAATGCTTCCGATGTTCATATTGAAACAGCCTCAGACAATCTTCTGGTTGCGTATTGATGGCGTACTTTTAGACACGCTTAATTTACCCAAAACGATTCAGCCCGCCATCGTCGCCCGTATAAAGGTGCTTTCAAATCTTAAAATCGATGAACATCGAGTGCCGCAGGATGGACGATTTCGCTTTCAAATAGATGAAAATTTAGTTGCGCTGCGCGTCTCTATCATCCCCGGATTCTACGGCGAAAATGTCGTGCTTCGACTACTACCGGAGACCGCCCGGCCGCTCTCATTTGAAGAGCTCGGTATCATGGGCCAAAATTTAAAATATGTAAAAGACAATCTGCAACGATCGTTCGGTATGATTCTTGTGACGGGCCCGACGGGATCGGGTAAAACAACAACACTCTATAGCGCGCTTAATATTCTTAATACGCCAAAAATTAACATTTGTACGGTTGAAGATCCGATTGAATATGGTATTGCCCGGGTGAATCAAATTCAAGTCAATCCACAAACAAAATTAACATTCGCCGTGGGCTTACGGGCGCTTCTCAGGCATGATCCTGATATCATTATGGTCGGTGAAATTCGAGACGAAGAAACGGTGAGTATTGCTATTCATGCCGCTTTAACCGGACATCTCGTACTTTCAACCATCCATACAAACAGCGCCATCGGAACGATTGCTCGATTTCTGGATATGGGCGCAAAAGAATATTTGCTCGCCTCAACGGTTAACTTGGTTATAGCGCAGCGACTCGTACGGCGCATATGCCAAAATTGTATTCACGAATATACACCGGCCGAAGATGTATTGGAGCGGATGCGGCCAATTCTCAAAGAAACCGGCAACGTCAAAAGAAAAGTGAAATACTTTCGAGGGAACGGATGCGATGAATGTCATGGATCCGGATTTCGCGGACGAGTCGGTATTTATGAAATACTTAACGTAGATGAAGAAATTCGCGAGCTGATTGCCCAAAAGGCGCCCGCATCGCATATGCGGCAGGTCGCCAGTGAGAAAGGTATGAAAACGATATTTCAAGATGGTCTCGATAAAATTCAGGCAGGACTGACAACGATTGATGAAATGCTCGGAGCGGTAACACAGTAAAACAAGATCCTAAGATCCAAAGAATCCAAGATTCTAAGAATCGAATTGAAACAACGTAACTATTCAGTTGTTTACAGTAACATCTTTGTCATTCCCATGAAAATGGGAATCTCTATAAACAATTGTATAGATTCCCGCCTTCGCGGGAATGACATTGGAAAATACTGAATAGTTACGAAACAACAGTCTAATAATTTATTGCGATTTCATTGGGATCTTCGGTTCTTAGGATCTTAGATTCTTTACTTATGCCCGTATATATTTACAAAGCAACGAATAAAGAAGGCAAGCTCGAAAAGGGGACGGTTAGTGCCTCAAACAAACACGATGTTGCCGGCCTTCTCAAGGATCGAGACCTGAAACTTCTTGCCGTCAAAGAGGAAAAAAAAAGCGCCCTTACCTTATTTCAAGGTTCCAATATCCCGTTGGGTGAAAAAGTGACGCTCTGCCGGTATCTTGGATTAATTATCCGGTCCGGCTTATCTCTTTCCGAAGGGCTTAATCTCTTAGCAAGCGGTACTACCAATAAAAACGTACGACGGGTACTCGATACGGTTGCGAGTAAAACGCGTCAAGGAACTTCTCTTTACGGCAGTTTTCAAGATTACGAAAAACAATTCGGAAAATCTTTTTTGACCGTTATTAAAACGGGTGAAACTTCCGGAACACTGGCTGAGTCATTTGAGTATTTAGCAAGTCAATTTCAGCAAGAAAAAGAATTAAAAGGAAAAGTACTCAGCTCTTTGTTGTATCCGTGCATTATTATTGGTCTCATGTTTGTCGTTGGTATTGTGCTCTTTACTTTCGTGTTGCCGCAGCTAGCCGGTGTCTTTACCAAAATGAACGTTGACCTTCCGTATTTCACCGAGCTGATGTTTAACACCAGTTTGTATTTTCAGAAACATAAGGTACTCGTCATTGGCGGATTTCTTGCATTCGTTGCGGTGGGTTTTATCGCACTGCGCACGCAAGTCGTGAAGAATCTTTTTATGAATATTTTGGTTCGGCTTCCTGTTGTAAAAAATCTCATCCGTGACTATAATCTCGTGCGGTTTACTCAGAGTCTCGCCGCGCTTCTTAAAAGCGGCGTAGCCGTAACGGAAGCCGTGGAATTGTCTACCCAAACACTCTCATTTATCAAAGTAGATGAACTTGCAAAGAACTTTAGTGATCAGTTAACCCGTGGTGTTTCACTTTCTGAAACATTTGAAGGTGCAAAAATATTCCCGCCGCTTATGGTAGAACTGGTTACTATTGGCGAAAAAACGGGAAATTTGGAATCCATGCTGTCAGATCTTTCAAAATTTTACGAAGACGAAGTAGAAAATTCACTCAAAAATTTTGTCACAGCACTTGAACCAACGCTATTAATCTTGGTGGGTATTGGCGTAGGAGTAATGGTTGTATCAGTCATTTCGCCCATCTATAGTTTAGTAGGACAACTGCAAGCAGGGTTATAGCGATACGAATGATACGAATTTTCATACGAATGATACGAATAAAAGAAAACAAAGAAATTCGTAGTATTCGCATGTTCATTCGCAGTATTCGCATCGCCCATGGTTATTCTCTTACCGAACTCCTGGTTACCCTTGGGGTACTGTCTATTCTGTTGGGAATTGGTACGTTAAGCTTTACCACCTTGCGATTCCGAAATGAACTCAGTCTGGTTGTTGCTGAAGTTCGTGCAGAACTCCTGCGCGCGCAAAGTGAAGCAATCAATACGATAGATTCCGGCGTGTATTTTGAATCGGACCGCTTTGTCTATTTTAGAGGAAATTCATATGTTGAAGGAGCACCCGAAAATGAACAGACCGATATCCCGTCAAACATGTCAATTACCTCAATTACCTTTACCGACGGCATAGCAACGTTTGATCCCGTTACCGGATACCTGGAGAACTTTTCTGATCCGGCTCATGTGGTGCTTTCCGGCGGAGCAGAAACTCGCACAGTTTTAGTAAATGAGTGGGGATTGATTGCAATAGAATAAGCGATACTAATCTACGAATACCTGTCTGCCGACAGGCAGGCATACGAATGATGCGAATAAAATAAAAAGATTCGTGTCATTCGTATGAAAATTCGTGTCATTCGCATCGCGCATGATGGTTACTCTTTAGTTGAAATTCTCGTCTCCATCGGTGTCTTTGCTATCGTATTATTTGCGGCCATTTCAGTCTTCTCCGTTGCTCAAGAAACATCGCGCATTGCCCATGCAAAAACAAAAGCGATTCAATACTCGCGTGATTATGTTGAAAAAATAAAAAATATCAGGCGTGACAATTGGGATGCTTTAACCACCGGAAGATATGAAATCATAGAAAGCGGTGGGAATTTGTTATTACAGTCAACGGTGAACGGAGAAACTATTGATGAATATCAGCGGTATCTTGCTATTAATGATGCCTATCGAGACAGTAACGGAGTTCTGGTAGACATGCCCGGAACACTTGATCCCTCGACAAAGAAAATAACCGTTACCGTTTCGTGGACGGGATTTCGCCCGGGTCATGTAGAAGAGTCACTCTATTTGACGCGCTATCTTGACAATCTGGCATGGGTTCAAACAACGGAAGCAGATTTCTTAGCAGGCGATAATCAGGGAACGACTGTTACCAATACCATAGACGGAGAAGTTCAAATTGCAACTAATACCAAAGGCAAATGGTGTGAGCCGTCTTTATCCAGTGTGACGATTGATTTGCCCGGCGTGCCCAATGCCGTATGGGCAGCACCCTTTAATATATATGCTTCCTCAACCAATACAAGCTACTCATTTATGCATGTCGAAGTGCAAAATTCCGATCCCCCCAGCGGAAGCGTTATTGGCAGTTTTAGCGGATATAATGCGCGCGCCGTATTTGGAGATGGAAACTACGGATATATCGCAACAACCAGTAATACGCGGGAAATTGTCATTGTTGATTTATCAGATTACACGCTGGAAGGTTATTTTAATTCTTCAGGAACGACAAACGGCGATACCATATTTGTTCTTAACGATCGTGGCTATATGACTGCGGGAAATCGGCTGTATGTATTTGATTTATCAAGCAAAACCGGTAATCGCAGTCAAATTGGATCTTCACTTACCTTTGCCAATTCAGGAGATACAGCGGGGGGATTGTATGTCCGTCAAATCGGGGGAAATACGTATGCGTGGGTATCCATTGAAGGAAGTACCGTTCAAGAATTAAAAATATATGATCTGACCAACCACTTAAACGCACC
>Ga0209518_1002119_pt1 | contig 19344 bp, 40 predicted proteins | sample RifGroB1_FD_183993 | JGI IMG/M metagenome (GOLD analysis project Ga0209518, IMG submission 183993) | Groundwater microbial communities from Rifle, Colorado, USA - Groundwater B1 (SPAdes) (version 2) | ecosystem: Environmental > Aquatic > Deep subsurface > Groundwater | place: Rifle, Colorado...
ATTCGATGGCCGATTCGGGTACTGTTTTTGTACACGAAGAGCAATCCGTTTTCGGATCATTTAAGCCCCCGCAATCCTGGCAGATCTGGAACCGGGCAATGGCTACCGCCTGGTCCCTGGTCACGGGCATGCCAGACAGGTCGAGCCGAACCGGTTCAAGATGGGTCAGTTTGTCACTTGAGACTGGGCCACTGGACAAGTCCGGACCGAAGACCTCGGCGTCCTGCAGCTCGCGATAAAACCGAGTCCAATCACCAGGAGTCATCTCGCTCAGGAACTTCCCGTATAATGGCTTAGTTACTTCATCGATCTCGTGGATGATAGACTCGAGCCGACCCTCGGATCTCTGGAACTCGAACTTGCAAGAGCCATGCTCCAGCTCCAGATCATTTAGCTTCTTCAGACTTTCGAGACGCTTCAGATCGTTCATGGATCACCTCTCATTTCGCATACTCTCCACAGCACGTCTTGTACTTGGATCCAGACCCGCAAGGGCAGGGCTTGTTTCGGTCACGGCCCTTCATCTTTACAGAGGGGCGCCAGGTGTGCCCCAGGACAGCCAGGCTGGCCAGGAGAACAAGAATGAGCACAGGGATAAGGATGAGTATCAGTTCTCGTCTCCTACACAGGCAGGGCACAGGAAACGCGGAGCCATGACCCAACCTTCGATCTCGAGAGTATCGATGAACTCCTGGACAGCGCGAGCCCGTTCGAGGGACCCCATGTATGTCATGAATCCAATGCTCTTCTCTTTCTTGCTATGACAGCGGTAACAAAAGGCGCGCAAGACAGCTTCTCCGGGGTATTTCTCGCTGGAAGAAACGATCTCGACAGTCATTGGGATAGCCCCCAGCCATAGATCACCGCGGCGAGCACGAGAGCCATGAACAGGAGACCCGTGGCGAACTGGAGGAGAGTTATCGGGGAGAGAGTTGCTTCGTCAGCAGGCTGGCAATCCGGGCAGAGTATTTCGGGCTCGGTGGTCCAGCCCAGATCATGCAGACAGGAAGCGAACCATTCGCTGTTTGCCTTCATGTCGACATCATCAGAACAGAAGGAAGTCACTGGTTGCTCATATTGATGAGAACACTTCACACACTGAGCTTTAAGAGTCCATTCAGGATCATAAGTCATAGCCACGTCCTCCCATCGAACAGAATCTAATCTCACTTACTCCAGATAGAATAGGAATCGTTAATAGTTCAAGGATTCAAAAGTTTACATGGAGGAAAGGCACGGGGCAAACCGTAACTCGCGGATGAAGACTATCCACGGTTACCGAGAAACCTATGCAAAGGAGCGTAAGATTAGCTATGGCGTAGCAGGAAAGGAGAGAAAGGAGGCACGGGAGAGCACAAAAGGAGGGGAAGAGGGGCACTCACCCTTTCCTCTTCGTTCTTCGTCCCGATCCCAGACTCGCTCAAACCCACTCATTCCGCGCCCGGCTCCGGACACTCGGAGCTCAAAAAGGCCAGCCGGCCTTTGTTGTCGCTACTAATAAATACAGTATACTACAACCCCTGTGCTCATGTTTGTTGTAGTATACTACAACGCGCATGCGCGTGCGTACCGCGCGCGCGCGAGGGCACATATACGCGAACAAAAAGCTTTAGTCTTAAAAGCTTTAAGTCTTTTGTTAGTTAGTTTGTATATACTAAATACTTAAAGACAGTATTACCTTCATGCGCTACTTCTCCTTCAACACCCCCCTCAGCGGGGGCTGAAAGCATAAGAAGCGAAGGCTCCTGGGCGGGAGGAGAGGATTGTTCTGGAGATAGCCGGAGGATCGGCAGTTTCACAGAGGGCGTATTAGTCAATGGGTGCGCCCGGTCACGGACAATGGTTGACTCCGATGATACTACCGGGACACGGAGAATCCGTTACGGTGATTTCCTTGGCTCTTCGGGGGCGTGACCGTAACGTCCGGCCCCTGGTGGCCGCAAGCGTCCGGTAAGGGTTGGCGTCGGCAGAGCACTATGTCCCAGCAGTATCATCCGAGCCGGCCCGTCGGGATTCCACGGACTGTGACTTCCGCGGGGCCCGGGGCCGAGGAGTATCCAAGTTCTATCGAGCGATTCGATGGTCTACCGTGGCGTTATGACACGGAAGGCCCTGCAGTTATTCTCCTTGGATTCCTCGATAGAGAGAGCCGGCGCGCCTGGATCCCGTATCCGGCCGATCCAGCAGCTCTCTACCGAGGGCGGGAAGGGAAAGGAGGAACCCCTCCCGCTTTACTCGGTGAAGAGGGTGAGATGCTTTTGTTACGCGATCGGCGCCGCGCCGGTCGGGGCGCTGGCTGCCTTGCTTGCTGTCGCTTCCGTTCCGGTTGGGACTGTCGCTGACTTTGCGACGTATGCTGATTTGCCGGCGTAGGCGGCTTTGCTCGCGGACGCTTCATGTCCCGTGATTGCGACTTTCGATGATGCTGTCTTCGCCGCGGCTTTGCCGGCGGCTGCTTCGTTTCCCGTGACGAACATGTGATGCCTCCTGGTAGTCAGATTGGTGTTGCCTGATGGTGTTTAGTCTTCTTTCTCGTCCGGATCTTCCATTTCCTCGATGTTCAGGAGGAACTTGACCCGTTCGTATGCCGCGTCCGCGTTGTTGTTCTTGAACTTCAGTTTCTTGGGGGCGGTTGCCACGTAGAATTCCCGGATAGTGAGGTCGCTGCCGAGGCAGATATCCCTGCAAATCCTTAAAGCTTCGAGGACTGCGGGGTCTTCGCCGTCCTTGTCGTGCCCGAGGACTTTGCCTTCGGACTGCGCTTCGAGGGCGCGCATGATGTCCGTGCCGATGGGGAAGCTGATCTCTCCCCAGATGTGATGGCCGTCCACGTTGACGATGCCGTCGGGATACGTGGCCGTGTACTTGCCTTCGACGCTCGTCGGGAAGCATGCTTTCAGGACGCCGAACAGGGGTTTCATCTCGTCGGGCATGTCGGGAATCAGGTTGATGCCGTCGATGAGCATGCCCGACAGGGCCTGCAGCTCTTCCTGATCCGCGTCCATGTTCACGGTCATCTTGTCCCGGAATATACGGATGCCGTACATCTTTCCGATCCGGATGCCGAATTCGTTGGGGATGTCGTTGCCCACGGCGTGCATGAGGGCTTCTCCTTCGGCGAAGAGTTTCACGATGCTGCCCTGGAACATTGTCTCCTCATTGACCGTGATGGTTACGTCGTTCAGATCCTTGATCAACATAAAGTCCTCCTCGTACAGGATTTGTAATGCTGTGTGATACTCTTCAGACTGTTGCGGGCTGTGGAGTTACGGGCGCCGCCTCTTTCTTCTCAGCCAGCTTTAGTTTTCTCTTCTCGGCCAGTTGGTCCGCCCATGGGTTGGCGAAGCGTTCCGCGATCTGGTTCCACGCCCAGAGGCCCATGCCGAGGCAGAAGCCCCAGAGAACGAGCATGAGTAGTCCGCCGATTAACTTTCCTATTGAGCTCATAGTGTATCCTCCCTTCGAATGTTCTGTCTCTTTGTCCCAGTCACTCTTTGCGAGTGATCGCGAAAAAGAGGGATGTAGGCTTAATGATGAACCCACACCCCTGATTTGGAGGTGACGGTCAGCTGATCTTCACTCCGGTTTCTTTGTCTTCGGCCCGAATTCGTCATATGCGTCCTTGACGCCTTCGTAGGCCGCGTTGGCGATGCCGAACAGTGTCCTGAAGATAAAGCGGGACGTTTTGCGCACGGTGTTATGCACCATTGCCGCCGCGTCCTTATCACTCAGGAAAGTGTCGACGGCTTCATGCGCCTGTTGCAGCCGGCTGGGCTGCTTTGTTTCCGTTGCCGGTGCCGTTTCCATTGGACTCCTTTCTTCGGAGCCGGGCGAAGGATGGAGAACTGTTAATCAGCCTCCACCCCGCGCCGAATCCGATAGCCACCGCAAATGCGATGACGAGGTAGAAGAGGGCCCATAGAGCGGTCGCGATTGAGTACTTCGCGAGTGTCATGGGTGTTCCTCCTTAACCCGTGATGTGCTGCATCAGCTCGTGCTGAAGCGCGTTCAGGACTTCCCGATCCCGCAGAGCTTCCGGGTAGTTCGGGTCGTCAACCCATTTCTGGGTCTCTTCGTCCAGCACCTGCGGCGCTCTGAAGCGGAACAGGATCTGGGCGTTGCGGTCGGACACGGGGACGTCCCCCAGGCCTTCGACCTTCGTGTACAACTTGACATGCGCGAACACGGGGGTGTTGCTCCCGTCTTTCGGCGCCAGATGCCGGATGATGGCTTTCGTGATGCCGCTGATCGGCTTCTCGAATACCACCTCTTTCTCTTTGTCATACACGACTCCGTTGCTGTTGTTCTCGGTCATTGTCATGACCTCCTTCCGTGTGGAGTTCACTGCCTTATTTCTTTCAATCGTCGCAACCACTATCAATAACATCATATCCCACTTCATTTGTGAGCGTTTCGACGTACGCTTCCGTGGGCATTGACAGGTCGTCCGAATCGAGAAACTCGAAATCCGGGTCGTTCGCACAGCGGGCGAGGTTTTCGTATTCTTCATCGTCGGCGGGATTGAGTCCGCCGCAGCAGGCAAGCTGTGAGATCGGCAGTTTCAGTTTGACCTGATCCTGAAATATCTCGCATTGGAGCTTGCTGACGACTTTGTCCGTTGATGGGCACATGTCGTAGCGTGTGATCTTTCCGTTCTCATCCGTTGTGATGCCGTCGCAGAAGCAACCATGCCTGACTCGCAGCTCCTGCATCTCGATGTCCACCTCGACGCCGTCACGCCATATCCGGCACGGCTTCGGCCCGATCGGGTAATGCTGGGTCTGTGAAGTCGTTCGCATTGCCGTCCCTCCGTTGGTTATATGAGTTCTGCGAAACGAACGGCTCTTGCGCCGCATTCGTCCGCAGGAACAACGTGTTCGCCTGTATCTGCTGGTGATTGAAGCCTGTCCTGCACTTGCTTTTGTCCAGCCTGCACGCTTTGCTGCACATTCTGCGCCTCCCAGTTGATTTCATCGCAGACCATGACAACACCGCCGGGAACCAGGATTCCACCCATGGCCTTGGGCATCCACCCGATTGGCACGAGATCAACCCACACTTTCTTCGGAAAGGAGCCCGTGGGAGAGAGTAGTCTCTTGATATGACTGCGCTCCTTGGCATGGATCACGTGCGTTGTGTCTCCGCGGCGCAGGACCGGGCGCTTGCTCTCCCTGTGAAAGTTGCAGGCCCTGGTGTCGAGTTCCTTTTCGACGAGAGTGTTGATGTTGATCCAACCAAGGCCGACCTTCTCTTTTCTTTTGGTGACGATTTCCTTTCCGTTGATGATACGCTTGTCTGTGTGTTCTATTTCGTGGCGTTCGCTGTCGAAGCCGGCCGCGATGTTCACAAGCTGCCCTCGAACCATTCCGCCCTCGGATATCCGGTTCAGTTCCCAGAGCATGTCCCACTGGACTTCCAGAAACGTATTAAACAGAGAGCAGATGTGCTGGGGCTGATAGGCGCCGTCCCAGCGTTCGAGATCCCTGAGGTTGCGGCCATCGGTATCCGAGAAGTCCAGCTCCATCTCGTCGGACCCCATCCTGATTTGCCGCCGGTACTGGCATTTCATGCAGCTGTCAAACTGCGAGTAGCGAGCGGCTTTTGAGATGTCAGGCAGCTTGAGAGGAATGCCGGCCTGTTGAGAGAACCAGCGCAGGCCCAGCTCTCCTATGGCTGCCTGTATTGCTTCCGGTTCCCAGATCTTCAGGCCTTCGAGCGGACCTTCCGTTGGGCGCACGCCACAGAAGCTGTTGGCGATTACCTCGACCTCCGTCCTGTTCGGGAAGAGGCGCAGGATGAGGTTCCAGTTGTGCCAGCCGTGGCCTCTCGCGTAGTCCGGCTGATGCTTGACGTCTCCTTTCTTCCAGCGCCCGCGAGGGTCGTCCGTCTTGTGCCTGGAGAAGACCAGCTCCTGCCAGTTCACGATCTCTTTGCCGAACATGTGAGCGAGCAACATAACTCTTCTCTCGCCCAGTTCTCCTTTTCCATCCGATACAATTCGGAAACTTGCTTCAATCATCGGCCTCATCTCCTTTTTACCAGCATCTCACAAATATCACTCCCACAATTCTTTGGATAGTCGCGCCTGCCTTTCGGACAAGAGTTCCAGTTCGCGGTCGATTTCCCCGAATTTGGGGTGGTCATAAGCGAGACCCACCGCCAGAATCAACTGGGTACGTTCCCGGAACAGGGCCAGCTTGCGCTGCAGGATCTCGCCCTGCGTCATATCCTCAGGAATCGTGACTCTGCTCGGTGGTTGCGTGTGTCCCAGCAGTTGCATCATTTGCGTCATCACGGAAGACCTCCTCGGCTTCTTTAGTAGCCCAGTCCAGAAGCTCGTTAAACACGTCTGGTTCGCGCTCAGGCTTCACGAACAGAGGGACAAGGCCTTCCACCTGGGCATGTGCGAAAACGATGCGCACAATGGCTTCCGTGTCGGGTTTGAAGGCCAGCACGTTCCACTTGCCTGGTGGCGACCAGTTGCCCCAGCGGGTGATGTTGGTGCCGTTCTCTATATGACCCCCGTTGTGCCACCACTGGTTCTTGTGGAAGATAGACATGCGCCAGTTGCGTTGGTTGTGGCCCTGTCTGATCTGGGACGCCGTGGCCGGGCCGATCATCAGGATGCACGGCTTGCGCAGCAGCTTAATCGCGATGCTGCTCATGCGTTTGATGCGGTCAAGACTGAGCGGGTCGAACATGGTTGGTCACCTCTGTAAGCGTTCGCACAGGAGCATGAGCAGGTAAATGCCCGTGAACCATAGCGCCGCGGTTGTAGTTGCTTTCCAGACTACTCTCCAGATAAAGGCTCCCATCATTTGGGGCCGCCGAACGCCCCCGCCACCGCGTATGCGAAGACTGTGACAGCGAAGGCGAACACGGCTACGAAGCACAGGGTTTCAAGTAGCTTCTTGAAGAGTTTCATCACAGCGCCTCCGCGTATTCGAGGGCCGTGTGGGCCGTCTGGCGTTTGGTCTGGGTGAAGCCGATGCGGACCTGTTCGGCGAGCGTGGGATTGCGGCGCAGGGCATCCAGAAACGAAGCTTCGGCGCCTTCGAGTTTGCCAGCCTTCTTGTAGTCCGGCCGCGTTGTCTTCCCGTTGACCAGTATCCGGATCCTCTTTTTGCTGGGCAGGATGATGGTGACCGAGTCAACGTCGTCGGCGAACTTGACGCTCTCCGCATTCTCGTGAAAGGTTCTCAACCCCTTCTTCGTAAGAGAATCAACGATCTGTTTCGCTGCCGCTGATATCTGCGCATCCATGTTATTCTCCCCCTCTTTTGTATGTAAGTTCGGCTTGCAGTCTGCCGTTTTGTTTGTGTATCATGATGACGCCGACCGTGGCCTTCTTGGCTATCGTCTTTGCTTTTTGAATCGCGTCAGGCTTATTGTTGAAGACGCCGACGGCTTTCTGTTTCCCTTTTGACTTGACTGCCCATCTTCCTTTGTCTCGAGGGATTACATGGACAACTTTCTTTATCATGTGACACCTCTCTGTTTAGTTTTTGTCGTGTGAGGCGCGCTATCTTCTCACAATAAGCACCGCGCGCCGCTGCCTTTAACTTCAGGCATGGGCGGGAGGGACAACTCATGATTTGGCGGGCCCCGGATTACGGACGAGGGTTCTTCTGGTTGTAGGTAATCAAGGATTCGCGTTTCACTCTTTCAACGAGAGTCTGGAAGTTCTTGTCGCGATGTCGTTCTTTTGGCTCGGCCGGAAATGGGCAGCTGTAGCCTTTCTGCATCTCCTGATACTTCAGGAGGATGAGCCACGCCTCGTCTGTTCCTTCCGTGGGAACGATGATGTTGTCTATCTCGTTAAACAGGGACTTATAGAGTGTCCCCGGTAGAGTCCTGAAGAGAAGAAGATATGCTTGGTTGAATGTCACGAAGGCACCTCCGCGAGTGCGGTCTCGGCCTGCTCTTTGGTTCTGAAGTAGTTGCTGAGACGGCATATTGGTTCGCCTCGTCTTGTTGTCCCGATGTAGAAGCCGCCTCCGCTTTGCAGCACCTGTATTTCAAGGCCCTTTCCCGCCGGATATTGCGAGCGGCAGAACTCGTTTTCGGAGCAACCTCGACGGCCTATACTGCTGAATTCCACGTTATGGCATTCTCGACATGTGAGCGGCATGTGTCACCTCTCCCTGTTTCTTGGTATGCTGAAGCTTCTTGTGGGTTCGGCCATCATGTGATGTGGCGAAATCCCCATCCTGTGCATTCGTGTCATCTGCTCTTCGACGATTGACATCTCGCAAACCTCTCCCTCGCTCAGGACAGGTACTTTGTTCTTTCGTTCCAGCTTTCTGTTGGCCGGGCACAGGTTGTCTGCGCATACGGGATTCCCTGTTGACATGCAAGTTCTGAAGTCTTCACACTGTTGGTATAACATGATACTCACCTCTTTTGGATTTGGCGCCGCCGGGCACCGCTTACTTCACAAGACACACAGTGACCGGCGGCTCTGTTTTACTCACAGCGTTCGCAATTGTTGCATATTATTTGGTGTTCGAATCCCGTGCTGTTATGCGCGCACCCTTCGCACGGCTCGATGGTTATATCCGTGCGAACGACCACAAGCTACACAGTGACCGGCGGCTGTATGCTTATCGTACTTGTCCTACGTCTATGTCTTTCTCTTTCAACCAACCCGCAAGCAGACTTCGATGACAACGTTCCGGCGTCTTCTCCCAGCACAATAACGTATGCTCTCCGTTGTTTAGCGTTGAGAAGTCGATGTCTACCCTGTTTAGTATTGCAATGTACTTGTCTTTGTACTCTTCCCACGTTATCGTATTGGCCTGTAGCGCTCGAACAATGTCCCACGTAGGTTTGAAGCACGACAATTCCGTGTCCGCGATCAGACCTTTTGGAGTAGACAAAGAAACACTGATGCTTATGCCTTTCCAATCCTGCTTGTTGAACCAACTGGCCGTATGAATCATGACCGTCCTCCTCTTTTATGCCGCACACAATTCTCTCACAAGCTACACAGTGTGCGGCATGCATTAGTCTCTCGCTTGTAAACAAAACAAACAAAAGCTAACAAATGAGGACCACGAGGCGGCTTTGATGTCACATTTTAGCAGGAAGGAGGCACAATAAAGTCAACGCCGCGCGTGTCTTGACTTTATTTGACGACTGGATGAGCGCGCACCTTCAACTAGCGCGCTTGATCATCAAAGCCGTGCTTTATCATACTCGTGGTATAATCTTCAGCGGGGAAAGAGAGTGAATCGCGGAGCGAGAGAGAGGAAACCCGGTTCACTTCAGAGGGTTTCCTTTCTATTCCACGCATAGTGTGACAGCTGGCGCGACGCAGGAGAGAAGCTGTTTCCATCCAATAGTCGCCACAAAGGCTGCATGCGAAGCGTTTATGCTGTCGCCGCTATTGCGACACCGGCTGGCGACGCTTTTAAGGGCATGGGAGGGCGGGACAACTTTCTTCCGAGCAAAAAAGGGTGGAGGCCTTATGCCCCCACCGCTTCACGCACCCAGATCATCTGCTTTTCCGTCTTGCTCCAGATTTTAGTCCAGCCGTTCATCAGTTTGATGTCGTAGTCACTGAACCCTGCGCTATGATCGAACACGGGTTCGGTTTCTTCTTCATATTCCCGTTTTACGTAGTCGAAGCACTTGTCCGCGAATCGTTCACAGACCTCGTCTTTGATAAAGCGCACCGATCTTTGCACAGGCTGTGTTCTCGGAGCAACGAACCCCGTCTTGATTGCCTGCATATGCGCTGGCTTGTTTGGCCTTTTATTACACCTTGGCAGTGAGTCCAGCCATTCCTGCGCGGCTCCCCATATCTCGTCTTCGGAAGCCAGATAGTAGTGAAACAGTTTGTCTTCGTCTTGCAGTGCTGCCGTGCATCTGTCGACCTCGAAAGCAGTCAACCAAGAGTCACTGTTCTCCTCGCACACGAAGTATCCCAGTTCCTGACGGATAGCAACAGACAAACCATGCCCCCTCTCGCACCTAGGAGTAGTTCCCTCTCCCGCCGCTATATTGGTTGAGCAACTCATGCACTGTCTGCAACTCCTGGCTCTGTAAGACATGAGATACACCTCATTGGCTTGGTTGTTAGCAGGCTGTAAATGCCGCCCGCTACACAGTACACGGGGTCACCCGTTCGAACACGCCCCGTTGTTCCCACGCGTGCTACGACAGCACGCCCAAGGTGACATATAAAGGCTTGCGGCGGAGACGCAAGCCCACCGCCTTCCACAACACGCAAGCCGGACGGGAAAAGTAGCGAGCGGCCCGAATACGGGGGTATGACTACCCAAGATGGCAGGCTTTGCTCCAAGCAGCGCAATAGTGCGAAGCGCATACGAGCATCACTGCGATGCGGCGACGCCACGAGGGCGGCGTGGGTGCCTTAATGCATTGCGAGCGCGAGGACAGCGCGCAAGGTGGATTGAGACGCGCGGGCTGTACCGCGCACGCGGGTTTCAGTCCATCGAGCACTGCCCGGAGCATTAGGGCAGGGCGGGAGGGGCACAGAGACAGGTTAGCACAGCCTTGGCTTTGATGCCTGGAGAGAACGCTGTTTTCAAGAGCGCGAGCACGAGGCGAGCAAGCCAAGCCACGCGGCGATTGAGCGAAGCCAGCGAGCACGAGGCGAGCTGGAGGAGGGACAGGGCGGGGGGGCCAGGAATTCTTACCCGGCGGGCGACTTCCGTAACCCCACCCCGGGTACTCCATAGTGGTATACCCTCCCTCGGAGCTTTTTCCTTCTCTCCCTATGACTGGGGTTCCCGTATGTTCTCTATAGAGTCCCGGTGGTCCTCCCTTTAATAACATCGGATCCTATTAAAGCCTCCTTTAGGAACATGCAATAATTGCACGCTAACGTCTTTACCCCGGTGGGTCCCCGGCTTCCGGCCTTCTCTTTTCTAATCTGAATTCCCACTGTCGTGAATATACCCTGAAAAGGGTGTTAAGGGCTCCCTCCTCTCTTTCCCTTACTCCGTCTCGCTTTGAATGACTTCCTTCCTGTTTGCCAAAGTCGGTGTTCTGGGAAAGAGCGTATCTACGTAGTAGATACGTATTATGAGGTCCGTTTTGACCTCCTCTCTTGACTTCTCCGGGTTCCCGTGATACCGTTAATCTCATGGACACTTTTCCTTGTCACAGATGCGGGCTGCAGACGACTTCGTTTGTGCGGGACCCGGGTAATCCCAAGGTCCACGTTCCGACGTGTACCGGGTGCGTGCCGGGCGTGTTGAGCCGGCGGAGAGCCGCGGCCGAGAGGGCGGATGCGGCCGTCTCAAAGAAACCCAAGTAATCCACAAAACCTCTTATACCGAATTACATAACTAAAGTTAGCCAAACCCCTTGACAGCCCACCAAGGCTATGCTATCTTTCACATATGATGCGATGCATCCTCTGTCAGAAAGACACCGAATTCCGTGTGGTTCATACTGTGAGCAATAGATGGGTATCTTCGTGCGGGACTGGGATATGTCCTGGGCGGGTAGGGGCTCTGTTTGTCCCTAATCACAGTTCTGCGGTGGCCTGGATGATTGGGGAACTAAAACTCGAGAGGATGGGGACCATGACTATTCTATACCAGGGATTTCAGGAGGAAGCATGTAGGGTGTGCGGGAAGTTGACGAAGCTGCGGGTCGAGCTGCCCGTGCCTGCCGGGGAGCCGGAATTGTCTCCGGTGTGCGCGAACCACTATGACATGGCCACGACAGTCATCAAGGACATCCCTTCCCTCGGAGGGGCAACCGCTTCTAAAGCGGAGGAGACGATATGAAGACCAACTCTCGAATCGAGGAAACCGGAGTTGAAGCGGAGTATCCGAAGAAAGTCGTATCCATTTACGCCGTGTTCGCTTTGCCGGATGACTTCAAGGGCGACGGGCTCGATGCTATGAAGCTGCTGGTCAAGTATCACGAGAAGATCGGTCGGGACCGGCAGACCCGGAGGCGCGGCAAGATGCCAAAGGCGGCGTACGCGGCAATGTGTCATCTGCACGAGTACCTCATGGATTATTTGTGGTCCAATATCCCGAAAGGAGACATGATCGCGGCGAAAGCCGACATCCATATCTTCAACAGCAAAACGCAGGAATGGAAGGCTGTCCAGAAGACCAAATAAGGAGACGATATGAAAAGAGATCAATCCAGATGGAAGTTCAAACTCCGGGACATCGTGAAGGATGACGTGACGGGTTATGAAGGCGTCGCCCTGGGTATTGGCGAGCTGGAGACCGGCTGTACGTACTACGGGATCGCGCCCCAGGAAGTGAAGGACGCGAAGCCGGCGGAGTGGCACTGGTTCGACGAGAGCCGCCTGGTGCATGTCGGCCATTGCGACGGCTATGTTCCCCTCGAATGGGATCAGTTTTACAACATGCATGACGTTGTAAAAGATACGATCACGGGGTATACCGGGACCGTCATGGATATCACGTTCTACGCCAGCGGCTGTCTCGGCTACGGGGTCCAGGCCGCGAAGTTCGATAAAGGGGTCCCCGTTCCCGTCCAGTTCTTCACGCAGGACCGGCTGGCTTTTGTAAAGGCGGCAAAGAGAGCCCCGAGGGTTGAAACAGTCGAGCGACCCCCAAGCCCTCCTTTTCACCAAAATGCGCCGTCGATCGGAGGCTGAAGATGAGCACAAGAGCCCAAGATGTCGTAAAGTTTGATCCCGCGGCCGCCGCGGAGCGTATGAGGGAGCGTGTCCGGGCGATGCTCGGCGAAATGTTGACCGACGATGAGTTGACGAGGATGATCCACCGGGAGTTGGACTCTTTCTCGAAGAAACCGACCGGGGCCAGTGAGAAGTACGTGACGCCCCTGGGTCAGCTTGTTCACTCGGAGATGGGGAAGATTCTGGCGCCAAAGATAAATGCGGCGTTGCAGGAGTACATGACCCAGGAGTGGGATAACGTGGGGAACCCGATGATCCCGGAAGCCGTGAAGAAGTTGATCGTCGAGGCGGCTCCGGCGATCCTGACAGCCATGCTGAACAACGGCATTGCGCAGGTTCTGCAGCAACTGCCGAATAACATCAGGTTCTGAAGAGGAAAGAAGTCATAATGCCTTACTACTCTGACGAGGAAATCCAAAGAATGCTGGACAGCGGGGAAATCCTGGTCTCCGGGAAACCTTCATTCCCGGGCGAGACTCTTCTGCAGTCCGCGCGCCGGATGCTCCGGGCCGATTACCCGATCAGTTCGACGATGTCGATGGACAATCCGGCAAGTTGGCCCCGGGAGAACCAGCCGGCGGTAAAACCCTATTACCCGGAGGAGAAGAAATGAAAGGCCTCATAAGAGAAGACGAAGGATCAACCCGGGAAAACTACTTGCTTCTGCGCCAGAAGGCCGCGGCTACAGGGCAAAGTCCTGAGAGCGTGGCGTGCCCGACGTGTAAACAGAGCGGGAGACAGGCGCTCGCCCGCGACTCAGTAGGGAATAGCGTGACTTGCACAACGTGCGGGAGGGTGGTGCGGAAATGAACATGTCGGATACGATGGGTTTGTTGGAAGCCAGGATATTGCAGCGGGCGCTTTCTACCGTGAAGACGAACATTCGGGAGACGACGGATAAGTTGGGTGCTGTCAAAACGGATGCGGTCTGCTCCTACCTTGAGAAGGGCGGTCTCCTCGGGGACGCGGTGGGCGCTCTCGACACTCTGCATCATGAGGCTGTCAAAGCGTCCGGGGATCTCTCGGACATTTATGAGTTGTTCATGAGCGGGAAACCGATACCAAAGCCGGCGATGTCGGATAACCTCTGGCGCGCGACTTCTATCGAAGTGAACAACATCCTGAACAAAATACTCGACGGAGCGGAAACGAAATGATTACGGTTGACGCAATCGTGGCTAAATTATTGAAGAACAGAGCATACCGCGCGTTCGCTTACTGGCACATCAAGAGGATGGGAAAACGCCGCGGGGTCTGGTACGCCACGGTCGCTGCGAAGGGTCTCGGCTTCACCTGGAGGGGACTGCCGGAGCATATCAGAGGAGCCTCGGCCCGTCTGACCATGCTGGACGAATTCACCGACGACTGGGAGATGAACGGGCCGGCGAGTGTGACAGTCACCCTGACGGGCGAACCCCGGTCGGCGAAGATATTGGGCACGTACTCCAACGACGCCACGGGGAAAGTCGACATGGCCGTCCAATATACCGATACGGGTGAGAGGGTTCTGTTCGAGGGAGTCTCTGTTCTCGATGACGGAGGAGCGCAAGAGGGCGACACCGTGTCCGTGACGACCCGTATAATCGCGGCGCAGATGGGAGAGATCGATGGACAATCTGATAAGACTGGCTGAGGCTGCGAGAATCCTTGGCATTTCTGGGACTACGGTCAGGAGGTGGGAAGAAGATGGAAAAATCCGATGCGTCCGAACCGTCGGAAATCAACGACGCGTGCCCAGATCCGAAGTGGAGCGACTCCTTCGAGGAGATCACATTAACACCGGACTCGGTAGAAAAGTTCGGCCTTCTATTCCAGATCAATCGGCAGATACTTTACCCGTTCGGGATAAAACTGGAGGAGACCGTTGAAGGAACGTTCCAGTTCGTGAAGTATCCCGCGGAGGGCGGCCTCGTGTTTCTGGAAAAGCATTTTGACGAAGGACAGAAGAAGTTCAACAACTTCATGAGTAAGATTGGGCTCCCGATGATGAAGAAGCGCCGGGAGATCTATGACATGATAATTCAGGGGGCTGAACCAGATGGCAAAACGAAACAAGTGCGGTAGTTGTGAATTTGCACAACGAGGGATGTTGACGACGGCGATGAAAGCCGTGATGTCGGTCGTGGAATGTCACGTGAATCCCCCGGTGTTCGTCTCGGGGATATCCGGGCTGGCGTCGCGCTCGTGGCCGGTCGTCGACGAGAAAGACGCTGCGTGTCGATTCTATGTAGAACATATCCCCGAACAGGAGTATCCGCGGCCGGAAAGGAAGGTGTCCAATGAGTGACAGGAGAATAATTCTTGAAGTTCAGTTCACGGACGAAGGAAGAGTAGGTGAGGTTGTTTTGAACGGAAAGGACGTAGAGGGATTGAAGACTCTCGTCATCGAGATGACGACCGCCAATGCCGAGCACCAGACGGGCGTCCATCAGCTACAAGCATGGGAGAACGGCGCCGAGTCGTTAGTGAGCGGCGCATTCGCATAACAAAGCAACTTCCGCCCAGGAGGAGGTGAGATCCCAATGGCAAAGAAAGCAGCGAAGAAGGTCGTGAAGAAGGCAGTGAAGAAAGTCGCAAAGAAAAAGGTAGCGAAGAAGAAATAAGGGAATCCCGCTACGATCCCCGGGAATGACAGGAGCCGCCCCTTGACGGGGGCGGCTCTTTTGTTTATACTAAGCCGTAACTAAATCCAAGGGATGGTAAACACACGGGCCGCTGATCCCTCGGCCGGAAGGAGACACCATGATGGCGTACGCGAATGAGTTTGTCGTCAGTATCAAGGCAGACGGAAATCCCCTCAGAGAAATACCAAACAGCAAGACAGGAGAACGCGAAGTCTTCCTTCGGGATGGGTCGGAATATTCGATCTTCCTGAAGAATAAGACGCCGCGCCGCGCTGTCGCGCACATCTTCGTCGACGGCACGGAGGTCGTGCAGGGCGGTCTGGTTGTGCCGGCGAACTCTCAGTTTGATCTGCTGAGGTTCGTGGTCGACGGGAATCCCAACAGCGGGAACAAGTTCAAGTTCGTTGCGAAGGACGGCGCAGAGGGCCACAAACTTGACGATCCAACCAATCCTCTCTTCGGACAGGTCGAAGTAAAGTGGTTCTATGAAGTGCAGCCGACGTTTACCATTTCCTGCTCGCCTCCCCCGTCCGAAGTCTACTATCCTTACACTCTCATGAGGAAATCGGTTTCGTATAGAGGATCGGCTGGCGATGTTCCCGGAGAAGGCGGGACGGTTTATTGTACGCAAGCGGGCGGTCGGGCGGCTGATTTCGCCGCGGAAGAACCTCTCATGAGTAGCATCGGCGGGACTGTCACTGGTTCTTCATCGAATCAGCAGTTCACGACCACCCACGTTGACGAAGAGCTTATGCCCGCGGTGATCATCAGGATCAGGATGCGCGTGGCCGGCTCCACGGTCGCGGCGAAGGGACATATCCACTGTTCACGATGCGGCCAGGGCAGTCCTTCGCAACACGCATTTTGCTGGAAGTGCGGAGAGCTCTTGACACACGGTGTATGTGTGTGATATAAAGAGGGCCTACAATAACCCTCTGTAAGCCCCCTTGAGTCTTCTACGACTCGTCACTCCTCGGTCGAAATCCACCGGGGCGTTTTTTTTGTGCCCATGAAAAATGCCGCACTGTTGGCGGCGAAGGTACTGCTTGAGAGGATTGAAGAGTGATCGCGGCTCGCAGAGGCTGCTGCCCGCGACCAGAGGTATCTCTATTATCGACACTATATCTAAGAAAGTCAACCCCTGGGCAAATATAGTTGCCTACACCCGCCTACGCTCGCCTATGCTTCAGGAGAGTATGATGACCGTGACGGAACTTATCTGCTCGTCCGTTCCTCCGGGGCCCGTGACCGAGACCGTGATCTCGTAGGGAGTTTCGACCAGCACGTTCGGCTCCCACGTAAGCATACCGGTTGGGGAGACGTGGAACGTTGCGTCCGCCGGGCTGATGCCACCGGACCAGGTGAGTGCCGGCGAACCGTCGGCCGCCATCTGCTGGCTGTATGCTTCTCCGTTGGGGACATCATCAGGAAGAACACTGGTGATTGCCGTCGGGATGATGTGGACGGTGATGTTGATCTCTTCTTCGTCCTTCCCGGCGACGTTGCTCGCCCGGTACTTCACGGGGAACAGACCGTCTTCCGTCGGGATCCAGCTGATCGCCCCGCTTGTCGGGTGCATGGAAAACCCTGGCTCCGGAGCGGAGACTAGGGAAAAACGGACCGGGAGCGTTCCTGTAACAGTCGGCGCACTTGGAGCGGATACTCCGTCGTACTCGTACGGTTCGTTCAGATATGCGTCTGCGTTTCCGACTGATGTGATCTCCGCGGGGAATCCGACGAGCCGACCCCCTTCGTTGATCGCGATCTGGATTGATTGGCCGGGGTCGTCGTTTGTGAACTCCATGTCGGGATCGATGGTGTATCCGGAACCCCGGTCGACTGACACGGCAATTTTTTGTGTCGGTTCCAGGACGTACACTTTGGACCCCACGATAGCCTCGTGGGTCGCGATCGGATTCACGTCTGCCTGCAGGATGCGGACCATCAGCGGGCCGCCGGCCTCCATCTCGAACGTTCTCAACCCGCCGGGACCGAAGTCTCCCGAAACACGGATCTCAAAGTCTCCATCCAAGTTCGGCGTTCCTACTGACGTGAAGTCCAGAACCCCCTCGCCCGGGTCTCCTACGGTGAATACAACCTGGACCCAGTTGGGCGTTGGGTATATAAGAGTGACTCCCGCGAAAACATCGCCTTCCTGCAAAGTGAGGTTTACATCCACCTGGCCGACGTAAGACTGGCCCACCCGGCCATCGGGCAGGGTGGTGAGTATTTTCGGATCGATGACTCCCATGATTTTCTCCTTTAATCTTCGCGGCGATGCCGCTGAATGAAAAGCTTCAGTGCGCGATACGTCTTTTTACAGAGGTCGATGACCAGGTCCAGGAACCACATCATAGGATTTGGATTCTCATCTCGGAGCATGTTACACCTCGACGAGGTCGCATTCCTCGATAATGCGGGACCACGGTAGGGCAATTCCCGTGTCATATTTATCCCTCCGATAATGCTGGTGAGCCAGGACGCCTTTGAAGTTTAAGAGAGCCGGGACCTGATAGGATATCTTGTCTTTCGGGACCCGACGGGGAATGGTGGGGACTTTTTCAAACAGGGCGTTCATCAGTTCGATGAGCCCGTTTATTTGCGCGTCAGGGAATTTCACGCCGCCGTTGGTGCCCCGGTCGTTGCCAAGGATCACGCCGGAAGCCGGATGCTCCCGACCTACGTAGTCATAGTACTTCCCGTTCTTCAGCCATACTGGGCCGATGTTCACGATCTCGATAGGGATCGAGCGTTTGTCCTGGATATGGTCCGGGTTGTCGGACTTCATACCCAGGTGATAGGCCCAGAAGAACTTGTCGAACTTGTGGTAGATATCCCCGTTTACGTCGACGATAAACGGGACAGCGACCCGGTCGATTTTGTCAAGGGTTACGTCGGCGGAGTGGTACGAGTAACCGGCCGTAAAGTGCAGCGTGATCACTTCTTTGGTATACATATCGGTCTTGAAATCGCCTGCGGGTGATGGATCTGAAATTATCTTCATTGTCGTACCTCCTTATTCCCGAAGGATAACACAGGACAGGGCGGCAGTCAACAATCGAGGGGAGGGAGTTGACATCTGGACAGTATACAGTTTATAGTAAAGTCAGGAGGATCTGATGGTTTTGTTGCCGGTTCGATCTGTGGCATACCCTGACACGGTCTTCCTTCCGTATGCGTCGGAAAAGTGCCGGCGCCATTTGCTGTCTCTGATATTTCCGGAGGTATTCGATGCCGGCGGGTGCAATGGTGAGGGTCCGGAACGACGGGATCACACCGTACTTGAACGCCCTGATAGAGGGCGGGACTGACACAAGTCTTGACCGAGTGATGCAGATTGCGTCGGGCAGCGCCATCATGGTCTGCCACGGGCGCGACAAATGTATCTACTCGTTCTCGTGTCCGTTTTGCACTGGCGCCATTAAGGGACAGAATCCTCCGGTGAGCGAGCACTGCCCTCTCGAAGTCGTATACTTCTTCCAGTTCTACGAAGGCTATCGAGAAGAGATATGCCCTGACGGCAAGAACTTTTCCACGATGTCGATCATCAAGGATATGTGCGTTCTCGAACTGAACCTTATGAGGACGGAACGTTTGTTATCTACGGACGGCGCAATGGTCGAAGTCGCGCCCGTCGGCGTCGACAAGGCGACCGGCGAGATCATGTACAGGAACGAGATGGCGGCTAAGGCGCACACGTGGCGCATTCTATTAAAGGAAAAGATCAAACTCCTCGAACAGATGGGACTCACACCCGCGTCCCGCGCCAAGATAGGGTCGACCGCCCACAAAGATCCTTCGACATTCGCCGCCGAGCTCCTGACGTTCTTCAGGACGGTGTACCAGGATAGACAGAGAGCCGCGGCCAAGGAGACATATGATGCGAGGGCCGAAAAACCGCAGATACTTCCAGCCGGAGATATCATCGACGTCGAGCCAGAATCCGGAGAACAGCCTGGACTTGACTCCGGAGGAATCACAGAAAGTCCAGGACGAGATGAAGAGGCGAGAAGCGAAAGCCCGGTCCAGGAAGATGATGAATCAAGACAGAGGAACTAC
>Ga0209518_1002121_pt1 | contig 19310 bp, 22 predicted proteins | sample RifGroB1_FD_183993 | JGI IMG/M metagenome (GOLD analysis project Ga0209518, IMG submission 183993) | Groundwater microbial communities from Rifle, Colorado, USA - Groundwater B1 (SPAdes) (version 2) | ecosystem: Environmental > Aquatic > Deep subsurface > Groundwater | place: Rifle, Colorado...
CCCCGCCGTTCGAAAATGTTTTCTAAGTCATGTTTCTGGAATATTTGATCCAACCCTGGATCATTTTGCCGATTTCTTGAAGCTTTTGCTCCATATCCAAATAATGTTTAGTTTCTATTATTTTGCAATTAAGACTAATTCTGAGAAGAATTTTGAGAAGTTCTGTTTTGCTGTTGGCTCGGATCAACAGTTTTTCTTTATCATATTTTGAAGTCTGGCTGGCCAAGGTTAGTATTTCGATTGATTCTAAAATAGAATTTTCTATTTTTTCACCCAAAGAGTAGCGCTCGTGTTTGGGGAATTTAAAAATTAGCCGATGGGTTATTTCATAAAAGACAAAAAGTTTTACAACGACCGGTATTTCCAATTTTGAGAAATCGCTATGGCTTTTTTCCATAAAAATTATGATGAATTATTTGGTCTTGATAATATTTTTTTCGCTTGGGATAAGTTTCGGCGGGGCAAGGCCAAAAAAATCGAGATAATGAATTTTTCGCTTCATGTGGAAGATAACCTGTTTAATTTATTTACGGATTTTCAAAACCATGGCTATCAGCATTCAACTTACACATATTTTCAAATATTTGATAATAAAAAAAGAGATATTCATAAAGCGGAGATTAGAGATCGGGTAGTTCATCAGCTTGTTTACGATTTTCTCTACTTGCTTTTTAATCAATTCTTTATTACTGATTCCTATGCGTCTCGCTTGCGGAAGGGTCAATATCGAGCTATTAACACCCTGCGTTATTTTATTAAACTGGCTGGCTACGGCCGGAAGCCGGTTTGGATTTTAAAATGCGATGTTAAAAAATATTTTGATAATATCCATCACGATATTTTACTTGATTTAATTAGAGAAAAAGTGTTTGATGATAAAATTCTGGAAATTATTGAAAAGATAATAACCAGCTATCATTCAGCTGACAATTTGAACCGAGGTATCCCGCTAGGCAATATTACCAGCCAGATATTCGCCAATATTTATCTGAATAGTTTGGATCAGTATATTAAGAATGATTTAAAACAGAGATTTTTTGTCCGCTACAACGACGATTTTGTTATTGTTTCGACCAATAAAGAAGAATTGCAGGAAATTCGAGAAAAAATAATTTTATTTGCGAGAAAGCGACTATCGCTCGAAATTCCACTGACCAAAACTAGCCTGAGGAAAATCGATTGGGGCATCGATTTTTTAGGTTTTATTATTTTACCCAAGGCCATTTTACTTCGCGATAAAACCAAAAACAAGCTTTATGCCAAAATTAGTCTGAAAAACAAGGCTTCATATTTTGCTATTTTACAGCGGTGTGACTCTTATCATCTCAGGTCAAAAATTCAGTCAATGGCCAAGCTCGACGAATCTTGGTAAACTGCAGGTATTAAAGATCATCGCTTTATGGAAAAACCAAAATTAATTGAAGCCCAAAAAGAGGAGGACGAGAAGAATATGGGGGAGGAGATTTTGCCAGAGGATGCGCACGCTCACACTGAAGCCGTTGCTCTAGTGGAAAAGCATCGCGATTTTTTTGAACACTACGCCGGTGGTCAGATCAAAATCGAGCCGGCACCGGCGGGGCTCAAAACTTTTGCCTTTAATTTGGAGCAGAATACTATCTATGTCAACTCGATGTTTTTTGTCGAGTTGGGGTTATCAGAAGAAAAAACGGTTTTTGCTAGTCTGCATGAAATCGAACATTTTTTGGAAAAGATTCAGATTTTGGCTGAGGAAGGAGGAGAAAAAAAATTTGATCGTTATTTGAAGAAAATCAAAGCTTCGCGGGCTTTTTCACTGTTGGACAATTGTGTCGCCGATATTCGGGAAAATCGCACGGTAGTAGTCAAAACCAATCAAGGTCAGAACGAATTGGAACAAAAAATTTATCAAGAAAATTTGTTTCCAACCCTTGATTTCACAGCCCAACCTCGTCATATTCAATTTTGTCAGGCGTTATTACGTGAAGCGCGGGTGCCAGATGAGGAATGTTTGGTCAACTATGAAGTCCGTCAAGCACTCAGAGAGGTAGCTAAGGTACCGGAATTATTGGAAATAATGACCAACCCGGCCACCTCGATGTCTCTGCGTCTGCGCTTGCAGGACAAATATTTGTGGCCCAAAGTGGAGGCTTTGATGGTCAAGGATATTGAGGATAAAAAAGAACAGCCAAAGAAAAAAGCTGAGGGGGAAGAAAAAAAGGAAGATGGAGATAAACAAGGTGAATCTCAAGAAGGGCAAGATGGAGAGGAAGAAAATACTGATGGCCAAAAAGGAGAAGATGGCGATAAATCAAATCAGGGTGAGCCCAAGGCCGATAAAGGAAAACAATCAGGCCAAAATCAGGGTGGTGAGAGTGGTGATACTGTGGGCGAGGATGAATCAGTCGAGCAACCATCAGTCGAAATTTCGACCGACGAAACCGATCCTAATAAAATTTTTGCTAATGAATATATTGAAGCGGAAAAGAAATTCCCTGAAGCGGTACCGATAGAGGAGATTGAAAAAGCTTTTAAGGAATGGCAAGAAAAGCAAAAAGAAAAAATTAGTCCCGATCGTGCCGACGAAGAATATGCCCAGAAAATCGGTGTAGAAAAGAAAGATTTGCAAGCCTATCGTCAGATTGCTGAATCGTTGGAAAAAATAATTGATCCAGAAACAGGGGTGGGGGTAATGGAAGAGATGAGAAATCTTTTTGCGCGGATTATCTCCAAACGGTCCAAGCCTCAACTGGCGCCTAGATATCCAGTGGCCGAAGGGGATGAGCTGGTTGATCCGGCGCAATTAGTGGCCGATGTTCGGGCCGGTAATCTGGAGCCAAAAGTCTGGGAAGATACGGAGATCCGAGAGAAAAAAGGTGATCGTTTTGGCGAAGTAGAGATTACTATCGTCTGCGATCGCTCATCCTCGATGACCGAAGGCCAAAAAGCCGTCGAACAACGAAAATCGGCAGTTTTGGTGATGGAGGTTTTGAAAGAATTTGCCGAATTGTGCGAGGAAGAAAAGATGAATATAGACAAGCCATTGTCGATAAAATCCGAGATTTATACTTTTGCCAGTAGTGCGGACGATAAAAAACCGCTCAAAAAAATGTCGGCCGAGCTGGGGGAGGCGGAACGCATCAATGTTTTGAAAAAACTTTATGATTTACCGGGATCGACGACTGATTTTGTGTGTTTAACAGCGATCAATTCGTGTTTAGATCAAGAAACTAAACAGAAAATCAAAGCTGGTGAACTCAAAAAAATAGTCATCGTTTTTACTGATGGCGGTAGTGATAAACCGGCTGAAGTTCAGGTGGCTTTGAAGAATTTGCGCGAAACTGGCTTGGTGGCGATTGGTGTGGGAATAACCAAGTCTGGTGAAGCGGTGCTTAGCACCTACGCCCCCGATGCTCTGGTGGTGGAAGATGTCTCGAAACTGCCATTGGTCTTGGCTGAGCTTCTCAAACACCACCTAAAAGATATATAATTACCCCCATGACCCCCGAATCTCTCACCTCTATCACTCACATGGCCAAAGCCGAAGGCTCAGCTCAAACTGAGCTCCGAGCTAAATACACCGAACGCCTAACTAATCTCAAAACCCCCATCACTGAAGCGATCAAAGAATATCGCGAAGCCCTAAAAGATGGTCAATTTGAAGACGAATTAGGGGAAGAAAGAAAAGCTATCCTGCAAACTAAAATCAATACTTTGGTCGAGAGAGCAGAAAAGCTCAAAGCTCAATTAGACAGCCCTGAACCTCTACCTGCTATCACCCTCGATCTCACCACCACCTATTCCCACCCTGACGGCCACCAGGAAACCATCCACCTCGATCTAGAACAAAAACTCCAAGACTTCACCACTTTCTATCACACCAACCAGATCGATCTCCCCCCCAACTTCGAAGATATCATTCACGACCTCTGGGAGAGAAACCAAGCTGAGATCCAAACCGCGATCGAGCAGAACGGTTTCGATGACCTCCTCCTCATTCCCGCTAATCTCTCTCTACCTGATCTCGCTGACAAACTAAAGATGGAAAATGGTATTTACGAATACTCCAATTTCACTGACGGTGGTTCTTTCACCCAAGCCCAAGACCAACACCCCGACCAACCAAGAATCGTCCTCGTCCACCACACTCAAAATCTTGCCGATCGGCCTGAACTCGCCTCTACCCTCAACACCTTGGGTCAAGATGTCAAACTCGATCAAGCTCTCACCCTGACTGATTACCTCATCTTCCAAAAGAAATACTTCGAAGAAACCAATCAGCACCTCGATGTTAACGGTTGGACTTGGCTGGCCACCAAGTCGGGCGCTCGGCTCGTCTCTGCCTACTGGGACCCCGTTGATGGCCTGCTCTATGTCTACGCCCTTGATCTTTCCTCTTCGAATCCGCTTCTTGGTGTCCGACCCTCCCGCAGTTTCTTTTGATCAAGTAGCTTGTAGCTTGAGGGATTGTATCTGATTGGATTTTTTGGATTTTAATCATCAAAAAACCGCTTAATCGGCGGTTTTTGTTGTTGGTGCCCCCACGAGGAATCTTCCGCAACTCAGAATTTGCCGTCGCAAATTCTGGTCGTGTCCGCAGCTCACTAGTTTTTGTTGCTACAAAAACATAGCTCCGCTTTTCGATTCCTCGCCGTGAGCAAAGAAGTTTGCTCACTTGGGGGACAAAAAAACAGCATCGGGCTGTTTTTGTTGTTGGTGCCCCCACGAGGAATCGAACCTCGATCAGAAGATCCGCAATCTTCCGTTCTATCCATTAAACTACAGGGGCATTATTGAGCGGGAGCATTTATCGCCAAAACCCTAACATATTTTTTCTAAAAACCAAAATATTCGCCAATTTTATCGACGATCGTGTCGTGGGGTTTGATTTCTGGCAGGTATTTGGCCAAGATCCTCTGCACTTCCTGTGGATCGACATCGTTAAAGTAAATATGAATATAGGGAAAAATCGCTCGGCCGGAATGCAAGACCAAGACATCGATATCTTTGTTGTCTTCCACCCAAAAAGAACGGACGGTTTCGTAGGAATAGAAGTCGCTACCAACGCGCACACCCTTGTCAGTCAGATCGATTTTGGGCCAGCTAGGATGGCGCCTTTCCAGTAAAATCAAAGAAGAAGAGCCGAGAAAAATAATTAAAGCAAAAAGAAAATTTTTAAAAATCATGGCTAAAATGATCGCTACCAGAGCGATGATGCTGACCAGCCACTCCCAATCGGGGTGACGTTCTCGTTGGTGATATTCCGGCGCCTGCCAAGACAGTAAAATCTTGTTTTTAGAAGAATTGATCATTTTACCCTATGAAGTAGGATTTGAGTTGTTGTTAATAAAACTATTTAGATTATACAACTATATTTTTTAGTTAAAAGGTGTTTGTGTTTTTTCTCAAATCCAGATGATAAATTTACTAAAATTTATCATCTTACTTATTAGGGTGAATTATATCAGTCGATAGTTTAGCTACCAAATAATTATGCACTTTTTATACCCTATTTAAAATCTTGCATTATTTGTTTGGGGGAGTAGGCTTAAATTAAGTTTAATCTAATAGGCCTATGGATTTCGACAATGATAAAAATCTAGTCGAAAAAGCTAAGGCCGACCGCCAGGCCTTCGCCTCGCTTTACCAAAAATATTCGGAAAAAGTTTTCAATTATTTTTGGTATCGTCTCAATCACGACACGGAAGTGGCGCAAGATTTAATGCAAGATGTTTTTTTGAATTCTTTTAATAATCTTCATAAATTTAGAGAAGAAGGTTATTCCTTTCTAACCTATCTGTTAAAAATTGCCCATAATCTGTTGATTGATTATTACAAGAAACCTAAAGATCTTTCGCTCGAAGATTTACCGCAAGATATTTCCGATGATGTGCCGGAAGAAATTACTCAAAATTTTGAAGATAGCCAAAAAGAAAAAGTTAAAAAATTATGGCAAGAGATCCAAACCTTGCCACTGGCCGATAGAGATGTTCTACTTTTGCATTATCGAAAAAATCTAAAAATCACCGAGATCGCTAAAATTAAAAATAAATCGGAAAACGCTATAAAATTAGCCCTATCTCGGGCCAGAAAAAAATTAAAAGAAAAATACGATTTAGGTCAACTGCCTCGTTTTGGCAACAAAAAACCAGAGCCCATAAAGAGAAAATTTATTTTTTGAGAATATTCGACACCCTTCGTTTCCTCGATCGTTATAGAAAGTACCTAAGGAGTGATGGCACTCCCTACAATTGAATAGCATTGCGCAAACTGGCGTTGCTGGTCGACGCTGGTAAATATAAACAGATGAGCATATGTTTTGCCCAAGGAAAAAAAGATCAATATCCTTGGTGGTTGGGGGACCACTTAGTGGCATAGTCATATATTCTTACCAATAGAGCGCCCTGAAGAGGGGCGCTTTTTGGTTGAAGGAAAAGTTGATCTTCGGCTAATTTTCTGTCATTATTTGTTGGTTGCTAGAAGGAGGGGTGCCTGAGTGGTTGAAAGGAACGGTCTTGAAAACCGTCATATCCGAAAGGGTATCGTGGGTTCGAATCCCACCCCCTCCGCCAGATTACCAAGTTTGAACCCAAGTATAATAAGGGTTTTTGAGTAATAAAAAGCTGATTCCATTATGGAGTCGGTTTTTTTGTATTATTTTTGACCCAGTGATATAATATAATCAACATATTTTAATAATGATTCAATTATGTCAACAATCAGTAAAAATATTCGTAAATTGAGAGAACAAAAAGGCATCTCGCAAGATAGGCTTTCTAAGTTAGCAGATATTTCCTTGAATACAATTGCGAAGCTTGAGCTTGATGAAACTCAAAATCCTACCATTGAAACATTACAAAAAATTGCAAAGGCTCTGGATGTTAAAGTTGAGGATTTAATAAAATAAAATATGGCTACTAAATCACTAAACAGTAATTTACATAAAGCGGGCAGAGAAAAGAAAGATGAGTTTTATACTCAGCTAACTGATATTGAAAAAGAGCTTCGCCACTACAAAGACCAATTCCGCAATAGGGTGGTTTATTGCAATTGCGATGATCCGTTCGAAAGCAACTTCTTTAAATATTTTGCTGCTAATTTTAATGCGCTTGGGTTAAAAAAACTTATCGCCACAAGTTACAAGCCGTCTCCCATTGCCAATACGCAACTAGATCTATTTGGCAACATCAAAGAACTATCCACGCCAAAAGGCCGTCCTAAGATAACCGCTAACAAATTCATTATCAATGAAGTTAATGATATAGACGGGAACGGCGCATTTGACTTGCACGATATTGCCGAGCAGCTCAAAGCCAACAAAAATAATGAGTGGACGCCGTTAGAAGGCGAAGGAGATTTTAGAAGCGCAGAAAGCATTGAATTGCTTAAGCAGGCTGACATCGTGGTGACCAATCCACCATTTTCACTATTTCGTGAATACGTAGCACAACTCGTAGAATATAATAAGAAGTTTTTGATTTTAGGTGACCAAAATGCAGTAACCTATAAAGAAACCTTCGGTTTCATCAAAGAAAATAAACTTTGGCATGGCTACGATAATGGTGGTACAAAATGGTTTCAGGTTCCTAATGATTATGATATTGAGACAGAGTCAAGAATAAAAATTGAAAATGGCACAAAGTTTTTCAGTATGGGTAGAATTGTGTGGTATACAAACCTCGAAACTACAAAACGCCATGAAAAAATAGTTTTATATAAGAAATATACGCCAGAAGAATTTCCTGAATATGATAACTACAAGATTATAAATGTTGATAAGGTAGCAGATATACCAATGGATTATAAAGGCGTAATGGGCGTACCGATTACCTTTATTGATAAATACAGTCCAGCACAGTTTGAAATATTAGGCATTGCAAATTCTGCAAGATGGATTGGCTACAAATGTTTTACTTTGATTAATGGTAGAAAAATATATAATCGCATTTTAATTAAACGGAAAAAATAATATGAAAATTGATCTAAATAAAATTTTAGTTCGCGAAGTATTTACAGGCTATAAAGACAGTGCCGAGGAGGGTGTGGTGGCTTATGGTGGTAAACTCGATATTCGTCCAAAATACCAACGGGAATTTGTGTACAAACCTGAACAGCGCAATGCAGTTATAAATACCGTCCAACATAGATTTCCACTCAATGTTATGTATTGGATAGAGAATAGCGCTGGAAACTATGAGTTACTTGATGGTCAGCAACGCACATTGAGTATTTGCCAATACATCAACGGCGATTATTCAATTAATGATCGCTATTTCCACAATCTCACTAAAGAAGAAAAGGATCAGATACTAGATTATGAGCTAATGATCTACTTTTGCGATGGTACAGATAAGGAACGTATCGAATGGTTCGAGGTTATTAACACAGCTGGTGAAAAGCTTACGCCACAGGAGTTACTTAATGCCGTCTATACTGGCCCATGGCTCTCTGACGCAAAACTTAAATTCAGTAAGACTGGCTGTGCGGCTTATCATTTGGCAAACGACGGTGGAGCGTTAGTTAGCGGTTCCCCAATTCGGCAAGAGTATCTGGAAACTGCACTTTCGTGGATAAACAACAGTGAAGTGGCGGGTTACATGGCAAAGAATCAGCACGACAAAAACGCTGATGCACTTTGGGATTATTTCCAAAATGTAATTGTGTGGGTACGGGCAAATTTTATGAATTATCGTAAAGAAATGGCGAGCGTGAATTGGGGTGAACTTTACAACCAATTCAAAGACAATAAATTGAACGCTTCTAAATTAGAAACAGAAATTACTGGCTTAATGCAAGATGAGGACGTTACCAAAAAATCTGGTATCTATCCTTATATTTTGACTAGGCAAGAAAAATATCTTTCAATTCGTTCTTTTACCGATAAAATGAAGCGTGAAGCGTACGAAAGACAGAAAGGTATTTGCTCACACTGTAAAGGAGAGAACAAAAAAAAGAAATGGGAAATCGAAGAAATGGAAGCCGATCATATAAAGCCTTGGCATGAGGGTGGAAAAACAACTGCAGAAAATTGCCAGATGTTGTGCAAGCAGGATAATCGCACTAAGTCTGGGAAATAAACTTTGAAAAAAGAACGGGATTAAGTTTATATAAAAGATATGGTTACAAACATAAATGGATACAATATAAAACCGGAGTGGTTTATTGGCAAAGGAAGTTTTGGATCAGTGTATAAAGCTGAAAAAGACGGTGAGTTTTTTGCCGTAAAGATTTTTCAATCAGAATTGTTGCAGACAGAGTATAAGAATCGTTTAGATAGAGAAATAAAAGCAATACAAAAAATTAGTCATTCAAATGTTGTTAAACTCCATGATTACGGTTTATTTAAAGATAATGAATTTGAATATTTTTTTATTGTCATGGATTTGGTAGAGGGCAAATCCTTAAATGAATACATTGGCAGTGTAGAAGAGAATAAATGCGTTGAGATAATAGAATCAGTTTTAGATACTATAAGCTCTGTTCATTCTCAAGGGGTTATCCATAGGGATCTAAAACCAGCTAATATAATGGTTAATTTAGATGGTACGCCTATTATTTTAGATTTTGGGTTAGCAAAATTGATTGATTATAGCTCCATAACTCAGACGGGTGAACGTGTCGGGACTTTTTATTATATGTCCCCAGAGCAGGTTACTGACAGTAAAAATATAGATAATCGCTCTGATTATTTTTCTATCGGAGTTATATTTTATCAATTGCTTACTGGTTTGTTGCCTTACGATGCTGCAAATTTACCAGCTCTAATTGATCAAATAAAAAATCAGTACCCCAAAAATCCATCTGAATTAAATTCGAGCATTTCCAACCACATTGAAAATGTGATATTAAAGTTACTCGAAAAGAATCCGTATCAACGTTACCAATCTGTTGATGATATAAAAAATGCTCTTAAGTCTATTCCTGAGGAACGACCAAAGGCCCTTGATTTATCAGATAGATTTTTTGTTAGGCTCCTTCACAATGAAAAAAGTGTTTTTGATGAAGCCCTAAAAGAATCATTGATCGATAGGATTATTTTCCCAGCAAATTTTTTCGATTTATGTAAACCAACGGTTAAATTAATTAGAGAGACCGGGGTTTCTTTTACTACCGATCCTGCGACCAATAGGCTTACTTATTCTGCATTTTCTAAGACAGAAGGGATACAGAAATTACCATATTCATCAGGTGATGAAGTTATACCAATTCAAAAGAAAGATTTTCATTCGATTTCTCAAGTTCAAGAATATGTTAAAAAAGTTTTAGATTTTCAAATACAAAACGGTGTTACTGAACTAGCAGCTCCATTTTTCTTTGCAAAAAATTCAAGTGATGATTGGTTTAATATTAATCTAAAATTGTTAAAAGAATCTGTCTCCTACCGAGATCAATATCACAAAGATAAACCGATTTGGGGAGGAATTTGTATGAATGTAGATAATTGGCACGACGAAGATGAAAAAAATAAAATTCTTAATAACTATGTTAAGACTAGTCCTGATGGTTTCTTTATTTATGGTGATCCGATTGGAAACACATCAAACCTTGTTCAATTATTTCACTATGCAGATTTATTAAAAAAGTTACAAACCGCATCGGGATTACCGGTTGTCGCTTGCAGAGTTAATGGACTCGGTTTAATTCTTATGTGCTTGGGCGTATCGGGTATTTCTTGTGGTATTGCGGCTCTTGACACTTTTAGAGAATTAATTCTTTCGGACACCCAAGAAGGATATTCTGCTGATCCAAGATACTATATCCCTGAATTATTAAGCATGGTTTCTCTTAAAAAGAAAGTTGCTACTAAATTAATGGATATTGATAAATCTAGTATTGGTGCGACATTGAGATGTCCTTGCAAATATTGTACGGGAATATATTCAGGCACACCTTTGACCCAAAGAAACATGAAACTACATTTTTTGCAAAGAAGAAAACAAGAGCTTGAGGAAATAAAAAACATACCTACTAATGATAGGATGGCTTATATTGATGCAAAAATTGATGCCGCTATTAAATATGCGAAAACACTTTCAAATGAAGGTATTGAGGTTGGTGATTTCTCTCAATTAAATATTTGGAAAAGCTTGATTCAGCAATTTTTAAAAAGGAGTTAAGATATGAGATATTGGCTCATCATCATTTCCTTAGCAAAAAGACTGACTGAATTATCACAAATTGCATTACTGGCCTTAGGATGTCTAATCTCTATTGTGTTAGTTTCATTATCAAACAGTATCAAACCAATATTGTGGCGATTAAATTCGTCAATATCAATATTTTTTTCTGCTTCTTTTAGAATGGCTAAATAACTTTCATCTGCAAAATATTGATAACGTCGAGCTTGCATCAATCCTCCTTTATGATCGATTAGTTTAACTTCAATTGCAATAATTTTCTTTATTGGGCTTAAGGATTTAGTGTTAATTACTTTTTTAAATTCATCTTTACTTATTTTATCCAGATAGCCATGTAAAACAAGATTCTTTATTTGCTTTCTGACTTCAGTCTCATTCAAGTGTGGAAAGATAGAAATTATTTCTGAAAGATTATATTTTTTCTGCTCCTCAAGTGTTAAAAAAATATTTAAACTACTAAAATCAGTTAATGGGGTATGTCTTACGGCTTTTTTGGAAAAAGAAAAGTTCGATGCAAAAACAAGATCAGCTATTCCATAGCCAGCTGAGAACTCATGAAATGCCAAATTGGTTCCAAACTCCTTCTTTAAAATTTTATCTAGCTTGGAAACTAGTTTTTTTTCATTAAAGTTTCTCATTTATTTCATTTTATAAAAAATTTAGATAATATGTATCTACACAAAGTTTTACGCTACTTATATTTTACCACATTTATAATTTATGAGGTAGAGCACTGAACTGTTGGTAACTCGATTACACAAATTCTATAATCTAAGCTAGATTGGGTAATCCACTTCATTTTTACCTCTATTAGACTCTGGATGAGGTGTCTCAAACCACTCAGGATGAACCTTGTACATTGCTCGTAATTCCTTTATACTTTTATCAATAATCGCAAAACTTAGCCGTGTTCTTGGTTCAAAGTTGCGGACATCGTCCCCGCCTTCGCCTCGCAGTAGCTCGGCTTCGGCGTGACGCAGTCCGCAGAAGTTGAGCGAAGGCGGCCTACACTGAAATTATGTATTATGTCTATAGTTTAAAATGTCGAGACGGGTATTATGTCGGTTGCACAGATAATCTTAAAGATAGAATAGAAAGCCATACGAATGGCCATGTCCCAGCGACTTCGAACAGATTGCCAGTTAGGTTGGATTTTTATTTTGCGATCAATGGCAAATATAAAGCTTTTAAATTTGAAAAATATCTAAAATCTGGTTCTGGTCGAGCTTTTCTAAATAAACATCTAATTTAAATTTATGCGTTATCTTGGTATTGATTATGGTTCAAAAAAGGTTGGTTTGGCGGTCTCGGACGAGAGTGGGCGAGTGGCTTTTCCTTTGCGAGTGATAGTTAACGATAAAAATTTGCTGGCCGAGGTGGTTAAAATTTGTCAACAAGAAAAAATTGATTCGATTGTTTGCGGTTTATCACTAGATTTTTCTGGTCAAAATAATCCGATTGCTGTTGACGCTAAAAATTTTTGTGATCAATTGGCGACGAAAACCGGTTTGCCACTTAATTTTGAAAATGAAGCTCTGACCAGTGTCTTGGCCGGTCAAATTTCTCCGCGTAACAAGGAGTTGGACGCTCGTGCCGCCGCCCTTATCCTGCAACGTTATCTTGATCGACAAAGTTAATTTGTTTCTTTTGTTTCTTTAAAATGATTTTTGGATTATAATTTTATTAATGAAATCCAAACGTTTTTTTGGGATGTTTCCGGCGCCTCAAGCTTTGCAAATGTCGGCGGTCGGGATTGATATTTCTGATCGGTCATTTAAATTTTTTCAATTAATAGAAAAAAATGGTTTACTAATTGATGGTCTTTGGGAAAATATCGAATTACCGGCTGGTGTCGTCGAGGGTGGTCGGATTGTTCAAGCGGATAAGGTCAAAACTATTATTAATAGTCTGGCCAAAAAATACGGTTTTACCAAAGCCATCGTGTCTTTGCCGGAAGATCGCGCTTATACCCTCCAGCTATCTTTACCGGCGATGAAAAAAAGTGAAATCCGCACAGCAATCGCTTTTCAGTTGGAAGAATACGTACCCCTGCCACCGGATAGTATTGTTTTTGATTATGATTTGATCAAGACCGATAAAAAAAGTCAGGAGATATCTGTAGTGGTTTCAGTTTTGCCAAAAGACATTGTTGATGAATATTTGGCAGTTTTTGCTGGAACCAAAATTTCTCCGGTGGCTTTTGAAATCGAAGCTTTAGCGATGTCTCGATCGTTATTGACTCGGGGTAGTCGAGAAGTGGCCTTGATTGTCGATATCGGTCGAGTCCACGCTGGTTTTTTTATTGCTCGTCACAATGAGGTTTTGTTTACTTCGATTATCAATGGCATCGGTGGCGATGATGTGACTGCGATTGTCGCCAGACAATTAAACATTTCAATTGTCGAAGCGGAACAAAAGAAAAATGAATTAGGTTTGAATCGGTCAGATAAAAATAAAGATTCTTTTTTTGCCGTTTTGCCCACGATTACTGCGATCAAAGATGAGATTACGCAAAGAATAAATTATTGGCATGGTCGGGAAGAGGGGGCCGAGCACCAAGATCGAATTACTAGAATCGTCTTGTGTGGCGGACAATCGGTCTTGCCCGGTCTGGTGGATTTTCTGCAGTCCTATTTTGATTTGCCGGTGGAAATCGGCAATCCGTGGAAAAATTTTTATCCGGCCGAGCTGGGAGTACCACCGCTAGAACTGCGAGAATCTTTGCGTTATGCCACCGCGATCGGTTTGAGTTTGCGATCTTTCGAAGAAATTTATTAAACCATGATCAATCTTTTACCAGCTGGACAGAAAATAAAGATTAGTAACGATTATCACAACCGTCGGGCCACTGCCGTTGGCCTACTAACCATGGTGGTGATTTTTTCTGGTTTGGTTTTATTGGGCGCTTTTTATTTCTCTGCTTTAATTGGTCTTGGCGCTTCGGTCGGTCAAGAAGCGGTTAAAAATCGGGAAGAATCACGCGGACAATACGAACATCAGCTGTCCGAATTGAGACAAAACCTGACTTTATTGAAAGGTCTGACCAGTAACAATTTTTCTGTCGAAGCCATTTTTGAGAAATTAGCTAAAACAAAAATGGCTGGCATTAAAATTAAAGCTCTACAGTATAGTCTCGACGATAAGGGTCAGGTGGCTTTAAAAATGCAAATTACCGCTACGACCAGAAAAATTGCCGTTGAATATATTTCTAATTTGAAAAAAATGGAAGAAATTGCCGATGTCGTCCATCCGATTTTAATTGAAGCAAAAAATCTTTCTATCCCCTTGGAATTGGTTTTGAAAAAATAAACTACCATTTTTATCTTTATGAATTTTTCTTTTATTAAAACAAAAACTACTGCCTTCTGGTTGATTTTACTTCTCGATTTGTTTTTGGTGGTCGGCTGGGGGATTCTGGTCTGGTTGATTTGGGGTCAAGTCGGAGTAGAGAAAAATCAGACGATGGCTGACAATCATGAGAAAACTATCAGCTATTCTGTTTTAAGTCGATTTATTGATTCAACTCTCGACCAACAAGCTTTGGTTTCTTCGGCGGTCGTGACGACCGATACTGCCAATGATTTTGTCGATCAACTGACCGCGGTGGCCGAAACTGCTGGGGTAGAGCTCAAGATCAATCGCATTGTTGAAAAAGACGGCAGTCTGGATGTGGCTTTGACCGCCAGCGGTTCGTTTAATCGCGCTCTTCATTTTTTGAAATTGATAGAAAAATTACCTTATCGGTTGAAAGTTAATCAGGAATCTTTGTCGACAACGATGTCTGATGCCGGTGGCGCTTATAAAATAACTACTGCTGGTTCGCGAGTCGATCAGTGGCGAGCGGAAATTGGTTTTAAAGTTTTAAGTTACCATCAATAATATGAATAGTGATTGGTTTAAAAAAATAAAAATTTCTTGGTCTGGCTTTTTTGATCGGGATCGTTCTGGTTATTGTTTCCGGCCTTGGCACGACTGGCGGATTATGATTATGGTTTTTCTGGTGCTGGAAATTGTTATTATTTTTTCTCACTACTTTTTTTATCAATGGCTGATAATCACTAAAGATCAAATTTCATCGGCTGATTTGAACATAGTCACCGACATTGCCGAACAGCGTGATTTGGAAAAAACTTTTAATTCTTTACAACAAGCACTCAATCTTTTTGAAGAAACGAAAACTGCCAAACCAGAATTAGCGGATCCGTCACTCTAGAAAATTTTGACTGACAAGTCTAGGTTTTCGTGATATAAGATATGGTATTGCCCCTGTAGTTTAATGGATAGAACTGCGGACTTCTAAGCCGTTGATGGAGGTTCGATTCCTCCCGGGGGCACATTTGGGCGATTAGCTCAGTTGGTTAGAGCGCCTCATTTACACTGAGGAGGCCGGGGGTTCGAGCCCTCCATCGCCCACACATTTTATGTTAGACATCCCAATAATTTTTGAAGACAAAGATCTATTAGTTCTGAATAAACCAACTGGTTTGTCGATGCATCATGATGATCGCGGAGAACCAGCCTATACTTTAGTCGAGTGGCTAATGGAACATTATCCAGAGATCAAAAATGTTGGTGAGTCGTTTGATCAGCCATCACCTAAAAGCGAAAAGCCAAAAGCTGGTCATTTCCGACCCGGTCTGATTCATCGTCTCGATCGCGACACTAGCGGAGTTTTATTGGTTGCCAAAAATCAACCCACTTTTTTGTATTTGAAAGAGCAGTTTAAAAATCACTTGGCACAAAAAACCTACCGGGCGATTTTAGTGGGGGAGATGAAGGTGGAGATTGGTGCCAAGCAAACAATCGATCTGCCGATTGGTCGGAGTAATCACGATCCACGCCAACGGGTGGCGAGTCATAAAGCTTCGGGACCATTGCGCGAGGCGGTAACTGACTATACAGTTTTAAAAACTGCTTCCGGTCATACTTACGTCGAAGCTAGTCCAAAAACCGGTCGCACCCATCAACTTCGCGTTCATTTCAAAGCGCTAAATTATCCGCTTTTGTGTGATCAGCTTTATGCTCCCAAAACTCATTGTTCGCCGGAAATGGGGCGTCAGGCCCTCCATGCTTTTTCTTTGGCCATTAGTCTGGCGAACGGTGAGTCGGTTTGTTTTCAAGCGCCACTGCCGGCCGATTTTCAAAATACCCTTGATAAACTAGGGTTAGTGTGATAAGCTATCGCCCGTATGACTGCTAATTTTAAGATCTCATCTGTTGATATGACGAAGCGCCAAAAACTCGGCCTCAAAGCTGGGATGACTGTTCGGGTCTGGCAAAAAATTCAGGAAAAAGGCAAAACTCGTCTGCAGGCTTATGAAGGTCTGGTGATTGCCGCTAAACATGGCCAAGAAGCCGGCTCAACTTTTACTGTTCGTCGGGTGGCTTCGGGCGTGGGAATGGAAAAGATTTTTCCTCTATATTCACCCAATATTGATAAGGTTGAAATTTTGAAAGAAGCTAAAACTCGTCGATCCAAACTTTATTATATTCGTGACAAAGCCGCGCGCGAGATTCGTCGTCGCATGCGCCGAGTAGTTACTGGCCGAAAGTCTAAAGATGAAGATGATTTGGTGGCGCAGGTGGTGGAGGGAATTGAGATTGAGCCAACGGTTGTCGAAGAAGTCGCGGAGACTAAAGAATAATTTTTTAAAAATATAAAATCCCCACTTGGAGGTGAAACCTCCAAGTGGGGATTTTAAGATTCAATTGAAAAAAAGTTCAAAATAGGCATAATGATGAGTGAAAATGCCCGAGTGGTGAAATTGGTATACACGTATCCTTGAGGTGGATATGCCGTAAGGTGTGGAGGTTCGAGTCCTCTCTCGGGCACAAATTTTGACTAAAAAAGCCTAAAAATAAGGGCTGTTTTTGTGCTTGCTTTTTTAAGCTAGATATGATATAATATAAGGTAGGTTAAGGTCTTAAACAAGAAAGGAGTGCTTATGCCCGAACAACAAAGGTGTTTTAACGTGTATTTCTACCGGTCGGGAAATGGCAAGGTAGAGTACATCGACCAGACTACGGCCGTGTCCGATCGGGACGCGGCCAACAATGTCCGCTGGAATCGCTTCGGCAATTTGTCTATTGAGAAATTGATGGACAAGCACGGTATTCGGATTGTTGCGGCCGAGTTTGGGTCACCTAAGGACAAGCGTTTGGACGCTTTGTCTCGGGGTCTTGATCCGGATTTGGCGGTCAAAACCAAGCCACCAGTCCCACCCAAACGGTCGAAAGCCGGCCAGCAAACTTTTTTTGCCGGCGTCGCCTTTTTGCCGGCCGAACCCATCCGCCTTGGTCGGCGCCGCTAACTAGCGTCGTCGATCGAAATAGCGCCAATAGCCAATTTAGGTTGCCGGCGCTTTTTCTTTCCATTTTTGATTTTTTATGTTAAAAACTTGTCCTGTGGAGTAGGCGACTATTTTTCTGCCTAATTTTTTAGTTTTGATTGGGACTTAAAATAAAAATAATTTGTGTTATACTCCACAGGATGACACTTTATACTGGCAAAGGTGATGATGGAAAAACTGGGCTCTTTGGTTGTGATCAAAGAGTGTCCAAGAGTTCAGCCATTGCCGAAGCCTTGGGCTGTTTAGATGAAATCAATTCATTGCTTGGTTGGTGCAAAGTTAAAGCGTACGAGCAGTCTTTTAAAATTGATTCAGCTGATGTTGCCGATGTTATTGGCGATCTGCAACAAGATCTTTTCATTATCCAAGCCCAATTGGCTGGGGCTGCCAAAAACTTGGTGCCGGAAAAAGTTAGTCGGCTGGAAGAATTGATTGGTGAGATTGAAAAATCCCTACCACCGATCAAAACTTTTTTTGTAGCGGGTGGAACAGAGTTGTCAGCAATTTTAGATCATTCACGGACTGTCGCTCGGCGAGCGGAGAGGCGGGTGGTGTCAGTGAGCGAAGAAGGGGTGGCTAAAATTTCGGCTGAAAGTTTAGCTTTAATGAATCGCTTGTCTTCTTTGCTTTATGCTTTAGCGAGATTGGCCAATCAGCAGGCGGGGATAAGTGAAGAAGTGCCGAAGTACTAGCTCACTTAAGTTTTTCTGTCAAGAAAAATTTTTGCGGGTAGAGATAATCAATAGGGTAAAAAGTTTTCAAGTTAGTAAGTTTTGTTAATCCGCTATGAGGCGGATATTTTTTTGTTATCCACAAGGAAGAGTGTTTACCATAAAATTCTCAAATGTTAAAATTAATTAATGCCGGTAATTAATTGCAAACATTGCGGTAGTGAATTTAAACGAAAACTTTCGCAAATAAATTACGCCAAAGAAAACTTTTGCTCTTCATTTTGTCAGCATGAATCTAGAAAGTCTGGTCAAATAAAAGATTGCTTTATTTGCAGACAAAAAATTTATCGTCAAAATAAGTTTTTAAAACAATCGCAAACCGGTAAATTTTTCTGCAGTAAAGAATGCAGTTTGGTGTGGCAAAACAGTGAGTTTGTTGGTGAAAAACACCCCAACTGGACAACAGGAGAGTATTCCTACCGAACAGTGCTAAAGAAAACAAAAGACATTCAAGAGTGTTGCCAGTGCGGTAAAGACGATAAACGTATTTTAATTGCTCATCATTTAGACAAGAATCGAAAAAATAACAAAGCCGAAAATTTGGTTTGGTTATGTCGCAATTGCCATCACATCATACACCATTATGTCAAAAAAGAGTTTTTAGCCAAATCGAAATAATATGACTATTGTTTTTTGTAAAACTTGTGGAAAACCTTTTAATACAAAGCCGTATTTTATTAAAAAGGGGCAGGGAATGTATTGTTCCAATATTTGTCATTATGCCGATCGGCAAGGAAAAAAGGCAAAATGCTTTGTTTGCGGTAAAGAAGTTTATCGGTCATCGTCAAGGATCTTAGCTTCTAAAAGCGGAAAGTTTTTTTGCAACAAGTCTTGTCAGACTAAGTGGCGCAACCAAGAGTTCAGTGGGAGCAAAAGTTTGATGTGGAAGGGTGGTTATTCTATGTATCGTAAAATATTGTCAAAAAGTTTGATGAAAAAGAGATGTTTGCTATGTGGAGAAGTGGACCAAAGAGTTCTCTTGGTTCATCACCTTGACCAAAATCGGAAAAATTATGGGGTTGAAAATCTGGTTTGGCTGTGCCATAATTGCCACTACTTGGTGCATCACGACAGCGTTGAGATGCAAAAATTAATGGTGATTATGGTGTAGCGGT
>Ga0209518_1002132_pt1 | contig 19254 bp, 17 predicted proteins | sample RifGroB1_FD_183993 | JGI IMG/M metagenome (GOLD analysis project Ga0209518, IMG submission 183993) | Groundwater microbial communities from Rifle, Colorado, USA - Groundwater B1 (SPAdes) (version 2) | ecosystem: Environmental > Aquatic > Deep subsurface > Groundwater | place: Rifle, Colorado...
AGACACGGAAACAAACTCTTCAAGCGTCAGACCGAGTTTTTCTTCGCACATTTTTATCTCATCCCTTCGGGTGCCTTTGGCAAACGCCGGCTCTTTAAATCTTCTCAAAACCCTTTCCGGCGTCAGGTCTTTGAGTTTTTTCTCCGGCAAAACCAAAGCTGAAGCAACAATCAAGCCGGTTAAAGAATCACCGCAAAAAATCGTCCAGTCCATTAAACTTTTCGGTTCGGCGCCGGTGTTTGACCAGTTATGGGCGGCCATGGCGTAAGCAACATTTTCCGGGATCTCGTAGCCTTTTTCGCGTGCCCATTCAGTAATCTTGACGCCCTGTTCATTGTCCGGCACGCCGTCGCAGTAATCGCCGTCGTGCAAAAGACCAGCAATCCCCCATTCTTGTTTTGTGCCTTTGAGCTCTGTTTCTGTTTTGCCGCGTTTTTTCAGTTCGTCAAAAACTCCTTCCATTAAAGCTTTGACTGTCAGCATGTGCTTGACAATATTTTCGTTTTTAACGTGTTCGCGGATGAGCTCCAGCGACTGTTCTTTGGTAATCATATTTTTACTTAATACTAATTACTGATAACCCCGACGGTACAGTCGGGGCTCCGACCGTAAGCGTCGGAGCTGACTACTGCTTAATATCGGCTATTTTAGCATGCGAAAGCTCAATCAGCTTTGGCGTCGAAATCTCGAAAATGGCGAATGGCGTGCCGGCCGCTGACCAGACTTCTTCAAACCTCGTTAAGTCTTCGTCAATGAAAACGTGTTTTAACGGGGTTTTATGGCAGAAAGCCGCCACGCCGCCAATCGGGAATCCGGTTTTTTCATAAATAAACTCCGCGTCAGCTTTTTCAATTTTTGCGCCGACCAGTTTTTCAAGTTTGGCTTCGGAAACCCTGTTTGGACCGGAAGTAATGACTAAAACCGGCTCGTCACCGGCTTTAAAGACAATGCTTTTGGCGATTCTTGCCAGTTCGCAGCCGGCTTGCTTTGCGGCGTCTTGCGAGGTTCTGGTGGTTTCTGAAAACACCAGAACTTTTGTTTCCACTTTATTGTTTTCTAAAAACCTTTCAATAGTTTCATTGCTTTTCATTGTTGTTCGTTGTCGGTTGTGAGTTGTTAGTTGATAATTAGCTCTTTCGGCACCAAAAGCACTTGCCTGATGTCTTCGGGCTTTAGATATTGGTCAACAGCTTTTTCGACGTCTTTGATGGAGATAGACTCAATCTCCTGTTTGATTTTTTCGTATCCTTTCGGCTCTTCGCCGTATAAAATATCGTAAGCCGCTGATTCGATTATTTTTCCCGGATTTTCAAAACTCAAAGATAGTCTTCCAAGAATTAACTCTCCAGCCTTTTTAATCAACTTTTCATTATTTTTGTTGTTTTGAATAACGTCAACCGCCACGGCAATGGCTTCTTTATATCTTTTCGGGTCAGTGCCGATGTAGATTCCCCAAAAACCCAGATCAGAGTATCTTTCCGTCATCGCAGAGGTGTGGTAGCACAGTCCCCGCTTATCCCTGACCTCCTGAAAAAGCGGGAAAGACGAGCCGCCGTCAATCATCGTGGCAAACATTTCAAGAGACAAAGATTCTTTTTCATGCGCCGGCGCCGTCGGGCAAGCCAGAACAACCTGAACTTGCTGGATGTCTTGTCGGGTTTCAATTTTTTGCCGCTCCGGATAAAATTCAAGGGCTTGCGGAATTCTTTCTGTTTTTTTGCCCTGTCTTTGGTTTGAAAAATGTTTATCAAACATTTCTTTCGCCTCCGGCGCGGAAATGTTGCCGGCAACAACGATGGTCAAGTTCTGATTATTGTAAAAGTTGTTAAGGAAACTTTCGAAGTTTTTTTTCTTGAAAGACAAAACAGACTCTGGAGTTCCCAAGCCGTTTCTGCTTAAAGGATGGCTTCCATATAAAAACTTGAAAATTGAGATTAAAACGAACCTTTCCAGGTCATCATTCCACATCTTGATTTCTTCGGCGATGTTGTGCATTTCGGTGTTGATTTTTTCTTCCGGAACCAGGCAGTGGTTAAGCAGCTGGTCAAGAAAAATCACAGATCTTTCTTTTTCTTCTTTGGGAATGCGGCAATAAAAAAACGTTCCTTCTTTTGAGGTGAAAGCGTTTGAATAACCGCCGATTTCTTCAAGATAGGCGCTCAGCTTTTGGCTGTCCGGAAACTGTTTTGTGCCCTGGAAAACCATATGCTCCAGCGCATGCGCCAGGCCGGCTTCTTCGGGCCAGTTTTCGTCTCGGGTGCCGGCTTTGACCAGCACGCCGGCCGCGACGGTGTTGGCGTGCGGCAGATGCATGACATACAAGGGCACGCCGCTTGATGTTTTAAGTTTTTCAAAATTAAGACTTTCCATCTTGGTTTGGGTTTTGCACCGGTTTTTCTTTCGGTGTCAGGATAATTTGCTTGATTTTGTCCGGCGTCAAAAAGGCGTTGACGGCTTCTTCAATTTCTTTGATGGAGATAGACTCAATCTCCTGTTTTAGGCTTTTGTAGTTTTTCGGTTCGCCTTTTTCAATGATGTCGGTCGCCGCCAGGTTGATAATCTGGTCGGTGTTTTCAAAATCCATGATTAATTTGCCGATCTGGATTTTTTTTGCGCGTTCAAGCAGGTTTTTGTTGTTTTTATTTTTTTCAATAATTTCCAGGGAAAGGTCAATCGCCTGCTTGTAGCTTTCCGGGTCAGTGCCGATGTAAATGTAAAACATGCCGGCGTCAGTCATTTTGTCCACATCGCTGTTGATATCATAGCAAAGCCCGTGCTGATTCCTGATTTCCTGGTAAAGCGGAAAAGACGAGCCGCCGGAAATCATTGTGGAAAAAAGCTTCAGGGCGTCGGTTGACCTTTCGCGGCTGCCCGAAATCGGCGCCGCCAGCATCAGGTTTGTCTGGTTGAGCTCTTTTTTGTAAATGAAAACGTTTTTTTGGTTTGGTTCGGCGGCTTGGATTTTTCTAGTGTTTTCCGGTTTGATTTTTGAACCGGGAAAATTTTCTTCAACCAATTTAATCGCGTCGTCATCGTCAATGTTACCGGCAATGATAAAAGTGAAGTTCGCCGGATGAAGAAACTTTTCTTTGAATCTCAAAAAATCAGGCTGCCTGAAACTTTTGACTGATTTTTCCGTGCCGGCGATTATCCGGCTGCCCGGGTGGTCACCGAAAATAATCGGCAAAACCAGCTCTTCGGAAAGATATTCGTACGGCTGGTCTTTGTACATTTTTATTTCTTCAAGGATGTTTTTTGCTTCGGTCAGAATTTCTTTTTCCGGAAACAGCGGTTTGTTGATAATTTCTCCCAAAGAAACAAACGCCCGTTCTTTTTCTTTTGCCGGCACCCGGTTGTAAAAAAACATGCTTTCTTTGTCTGTCCAGGCTTCGCCGGAGCCGCCGACGTCTTCAAGATAAGAGTTCAGACTTTCGCTTTCAGGAAACTTTTCCGTGCCAAGATAAACCATGTGCTCCAACGCATGCGCCAGGCCGGCTTCTTCGGGCCAGTTTTCGTCTCGGGTGCCGGCTTTGACCAAAACGCCGGCCGCGACGGTGTTGGTGAACGGCAGGTCCATCAGGTAGATCGTCATGCCTGATTTAGTTTCGAGTTTTTCAAAATTAACGTAGCGCATTTGCGTTCAGAGGATTTTAACAGCCCATTTTTGGCTTTAAAAAGCCTGTAATTTGGCTATTTTAGCAGGAAATTAGTATAATTGCCATTATGTATTATTTTGGCGCTCATTTATCGATTTCCGGCGGGTTTTCCGAGGCTTTGAACCGGGCCGCGACAATCGGCGCGAACTGCCTGCAGGCTTTTTCGTCGCCCCCGCGCAACTGGAGCTTGAAAGAGCCTGACGCCAAAAGCATCAAAGAGTTTCGGGAAAACAAGAAAAAACTTGGGATTGATCCGGTTTATTTTCACACCACTTATCTGGTTAATCTGGCAGGCGAAGCCAGAATCGCCAAAAGTTCGGTTGAGTTTTTGATTAAAGAGCTGAACCTGGCGGAAAAACTGGACATCCGCGGCTGTATTATTCATCTTGGTTCTTTCAAAAACAATAAAACCGAAACTGAATACAAAAAGTTTTTGGAAAATATTAAAACGGTTTTGGCAAAAACTCCGGAAAAAACCCTGTTCATCATTGAAAACGCGGGCAATCGCAAAATCGGTTCTTCTCTTGACGAGATTGCGCGAATTGTCAAAGACCTGAAAAACAAGCGCGTCAGGATTTGTTTGGATAGCTGTCATTTGTGGTCTTCAGGTTATGACATTTCCGAGCCCAAAAAACTCGAAGCTTTTCTTGGCGAGTTTGATTCAAAAATCGGTTTGTCAAAACTTGAGCTTTGGCACGTCAATGACAGCCGAGACGCGTTTGCCAGTTTCAGGGATCGCCACGAAAATATCGGTCAAGGAACGCTCGGCTTGAAAACTTTCAAAACACTTTTGCAAAATAAAAAAATCAATCATCTGCCGTTCATCATTGAAACCCCGGGCTTTGACGGCAATGGTCCGGACAAGAAAAATCTGGACATTCTGAAAAAGCTTATCGCGGATGGCTAATCGCGAATCGTCAAGAACCAAAAAACTTCCCGATGATAAGCAATTCGCTATTTGCGATTCGCCAACCCCTGACATCCCGGGCAAAAATACGTTCCCCGGCCGCCAAGAGAAATGCGTTTGATAACTGCGCTGCAGTTTTTGCACTTTTCTCCGCTTTTGCCGTAAATCAGGAAATGATTTTGATACGTTCCCCTGGTGGTGTCCGGGTGCAGATAATATTCGTCTGAAGCACCGCCAAACTTTAATCCAAGTTTCAGAACTTTAATCAGGCTGTTTTTGAGGGATTCAATCTGTTTTTTATTCAGCTTGTTTGACGGAGTTGCCGGGTGGATTTTTGAAAGATACAGGGATTCGTTGGCGTAAATATTGCCGATGCCGGCGATTTTTTCCTGATCAAGTAAAACCTGCTTGATAGCTTTTTTTGACGCTTGCAAAACTTTTTCAAAGTTCGCCAGGCTGAAATCGGTTTTGAAAGGCTCAATGCCGTACCGCGCCAGCTCTTTTTCAAGTTCTTCGTCGCTTAAAAGCTTTATCCAGCCGAATTTGCGCATCTCGTTGAAAAACAACTTGCCTTTGCCAATGGTTAAAATGACCCGGGTTGATTTTGACGGCAAAAACTCACCGATTGTCGGGATTAGTTTTTTGAGTTTTGTTTTCTTTTCCGCTTTTGGTGTCCAGATAAACTGACCGCTTAATTTCAGGTGCGCAATCAGATTTTTTCGGTGCTCAAGTCGGAAAATCAGAATCTTTGCCCGCCTCTCAACGCCAATGATTTTTTCGCCTTCAACCAGCTTTGGATTTTGCGGAAACTGTTTTTGCGACAAAACCTTAACCTTAACGATTTTTTTGTTCAAAATCGCTTTTTCCAACTGTCGTCTGATGGTTTCGACTTCGGGTAGTTCTGGCATGACAGTAAATTAAATTATTCTGATTAATATTTCGGAAAGGTAAATGCTGAAAATAGCCAAAATCAGGCCGCCGAAAAAATCAACCAGATAATGCTGCTTGGTGAAGATTGTCGAGATCGCGATTAAAAGACTGATTGCCAGAATCGGGCTTTGCCAGACGGGAAAGACCGCCGCCAGAAAAAATCCTCCGATTAAGCTGTCAAAGACGTGCATACTCGGGCAGCCGTTGTTGTCGTTTTTGTCTCTAATCCAGACTTGTTGAAGAGTTTTGCCGAGGATATTATTAAAACTTTGGTCTGGTCTTTTAACTCCGTTCGGGACGAAGAACCAAAACAGTCTTGAAATTAACACGGCGATTCCTGAAGCGATGGCATATTGTTTGAAGTTTCCGGTTGGCAGAACAGTCAGGAAAGCCATAACCAAAAACGGGAAAAAGCCAATATAAGGAATAATGAATAATGCGATGGGTTTAATTTTGCGGTCAAACAGGCTTTCCCAGTAAAACCTCGGCTTGATGGCGTTGGTGTAAAGATAGCTCAGTGGTCCGGCCAGGAAAATCAAAGAGTAAAAAAGTTTCTCGTTCATTTTCTCGGCATTTTTTGAAAATTGAGTTTGACCTAAGGTTTATTAAATATGTTATCATAGTTGATTAAATTAATAATCATTGTTTATGAATAAAAACTATCTTGTTTTTGGCGGCGGCGCAGTTCTGCTTTTGGCAGTTATCTTAACCTTCTTTTTTATGGGCAAGACTCGTCAGTCAGCTCCTGTTTTGTCGCCTTCGCCGGAGGTTTCTCTTTCACCAACGCCGATCCCGACTGGTTCCAGCAATGAAAACAGTGTGAAGGAGTTTGAGATTTTAGCTTCAAACTTCAAGTTTTCCGTGAACGAAATAAAGGTTAAAAAAGGAGACACGGTCAGAATTGTTCTTAAAAATGAAGAAGGCGTTCACGACTGGAAAGTTGACGAATTCAACGCGCAGACGGAAAAACTTCAGGCCGGCCAAACTGAAACAATTGAGTTTGTCGCTGACAAAACCGGCGTTTTTGAATATTACTGTTCAATGGGCACTCACCGGCAGATGGGCATGAAAGGTAATCTGATTGTTGAGTGATAACGAAACACAGAGCTTGTCGAAGTGTTGAATGATAAAGGAACGTTGAGCGGCTAATGAACAAGCAAAAACTTTTTTGGTGGTTTTTCTGGCTTTTCAACTGGCTGGTGATTTTTTCTTTCTGGTTTTTGACCGGCGGCTTTGAATTTAGCAGTCTTACTGAATCTTTCATTCATCTTGGCGGGCTTTTCGGTTTGATGGCTGCGTTCATGATTTTGACGCAGTTTTTTCTGATGGGCAGAAACTTGTGGCTTGAAAAAACATTCGGCTTGGACAAGCTTTCGCGTTTTCATCATTTGAACGGAAAATACAGCCTGATTTTTTTACTGGCGCACCCTTTGTTTATTATTCTTGGGTACAGCCTGGCGGCGGAAATAAACTTTTTGAATCAGCTGAAATTTTTCGCTTTCGGCAACGACGAAACGTTAAAAGCTTTAATAGCTTTGTTTTTGTTTGTTTTTGTGGTTTTGAGCTCCTTAATAGTTTCTTTAAGGAAACTGAGATACGAGCTTTGGTATTTTATTCATCTGGCGGTTTATCTGGCCGTGCTCTTGTCTTTCAGCCATCAGTTTGAGTTCGGCTACAGCTTGACGGGAAGCAATTTGTTTTACGGCTACTGGGTTTTGCTTTATTTGCTGGTTCTTTTCAATCATCTGAAATTCCGTTTTTTGCGGCCCTTACTTAATTTTTACAGGCACGGTTTCAAGGTCGGCCGGATTATTCGAGAAAACTACAATGTTGTCTCAATTTACATTTCCGGAAAAAATCTGGAAAGTTTCAGGGTTTTGCCGGGGCAGTTCATGATTTTCAGGTTTTTGGCGCCAGAATTTTTTTGGGAAAGCCATCCGTTTTCTTTGTCAAAACCAATGAATGGACTTGAACTAAGAATCACCCCGAAAGAAGTCGGCGATTTCACGAAAAAACTGCAAAACCTGCCCTTGGGGGCAAAAGTGATTATTGAAGGGCCTTTTGGAGTTTTTACTGACAATGAGAAAGTTTCAGACAAGATTCTTTTGATTGCCGGCGGCATTGGCATTACTCCGCTTCGCAGCCTGGCGCAGGCAATGGTTCAAAAAGGCAAGGATGTGATTCTGCTTTTCGGCAATAAAACAAGACAAGACATTGTTTTTGAAAACGAATTTAAAGACATTACCGGCCTGAAGCTCATTAATGTTTTGAGCGATGAAAAGAATTATTCCGGCGAAACCGGTTATATTGACAAAGAAAAAATCCAGCGCCTGGTGCCGGATTTTCTTGAACGCGAAGTGTTTTTATGCGGGCCCGAGCCAATGATGGACTCGGTTATTTCAGACCTGAAAGAGCTTGACTTTCCTTCGGCCAAGCTTCATTTTGAAAAGTTTTCTCTGTAAACTGAAAAAACAATGAAAGTCAGAGCAACAATAATTGGAAAATTCTTTTTTAACACATTGTTCATTTTTCAGATTAATCCGTGGGCTATTGTTTCTTTTACTTGGTTTTAAACAGTTTCAATATTGGTGAATTGCTTTATTTGTTCTTCTTCTTTTTCCGAATATGGCGCAATGAAAACTAAAACAAACCCGTCTGGATCTCTGAAGGCGGCTTCAAGCGTTCCCCAGTAATAATGTCTGACTGGAAAACTAAGCCTGATATGTTCGTTAGAAAAAAGCGGGAGCAGTGATTTAACGTTAACCATGGCGGAGATTTTTTCATTTTCGATTGTCTTTTTGAAAATATCCTGATGCTTTACGCCGACATGCCCATCCGCTATTTCCAGCTTGGCGTTATCTCCGATGGCGAAAACTATACCGCGATATTTTTCCGGAGCTGAAGGAATGTCTTTTGGCAAGCTAGCTTTCCATTCCTCATCTCCGTAGCCGAACACTGCTTTGAAGCCGAGAGATTCGTAAAACTCTCTTGATTTTTTAATGTCCGAGACTTTTATGTGTGCCCCGAATCCCGTAATTTCCATGTTTTTATTTTACTTCCAATAATTCCACTTCAAAAATCAGCGTGGCGTTTTGCGGGATGACGTTCGGAATGCCGGCTTGGCCATAAGCCATGCTCGGGGGAATTGTCAGTTTTCTTTCGCCGCCGACTTTCATGCCCAAGATGCCTTTTTCCCATCCCTGAATCACCTGCCCGGTTCCAAGAATAAAACTGAACGGTTGATTCCTGTCATATGAGCTGTCGAATTTTTTGCCGTCCGCGAGCTTACCAGTGTAATTGACGGTAACGGTTTTTCCGTTCTGCGCTTCCTTGCCTTCACCAAGCTTTAAATCTTCTATTTTTAGTTCAGTTTCCATGGTTTGTTTTTCGTTAATAAATGTCCTGCCATCCGGAGTTTTGCACTGTTCTGGAAAAGATTCCATCACTGGATAGCCGGCTTTAACGCAGTCTTCAAAGCTATTGATTTCCGACAAACCTGGTTTTTGCCAGAGCCAGACTACCAGTCCAGCCAGCGCCGTCAGACCGACAAGGTAATAAATTGTTTTTGTCTTGTTCATAAACTTTATTATACCAGAAGATTTTTATGTTAAAATTGTTTTTATGGAAAAAATCTCGGTTGAGCATCCGCAAAACTGGCGCGAATATGAGCTGTTAGACTCCGGCAACTGCAAAAAACTGGAACGTTTTGGCGATTTTAAAATTATCCGGCCTGATCCAAGGGCGCTCTGGTCGCCGAGTTTGCCGCGGCTTGAATGGGATAAAGCTTCAGCCAGCTTTCAGGGCAGAACCAAAGACGAAGGAAAGTGGTCAAAAGCGAATCGGATTCCGGAAAAATGGCAGATTCATTACGAAAAACTGGCGTTTCTTCTGAAGTTTTCAAATTTCAAAAACATCGGCATTTTTCCCGAGCAGGCCGTCAACTGGGAATGGTTGAGGAGCTTGCTCCGAAATACTGAGCGAAGTCGAAGTACTGAGAATAAACCACTAAAGGTTCTTAATCTTTTTGCTTACACGGGCGCGGCGTCTGTGGTTTGCGCAAAAGCCGGTTCCGAAGTCGTTCATGTTGATTCTGTCAGAAGCGTCAATTTTTGGGCAAAACAAAACGCTGAACTGAACAACATCCCAGCCGGGCAGATCCGCTTTCTTGAAGACGACGCTTTTAAGTTTGTTGCGCGCGAAGCCAAACGCGGCAATAAATACGACGGCATTATCATGGATCCGCCGAGGTTTGGCCATGGCTTGAAAGGCGAAATCTGGAAACTGGCTTTTGACCTGCCAAAGCTTGTTTTTGAGTGCCAGAAAATCCTTTCGCCAAATCCTCTTTTCTTTTTGATTAACGTTTACACGGCCGATTTGTCTTCAATTGCTTTGGCAAATCTTTTGCAAAGCGCCGTGAAAAAACCTGGCGGAACAATCAGCGCTGGCGAGCTGGCTTTGAAAGAAAAATCCGCTGGGCGTTTTCTGCCGAGCGGCATTTTCGCCAGATGGAGCAAAAACTGATTTTGATTGCTTCTTGAGAATATTTGTGTTATGGTTTTGCCAGCAAATTCAAAACTTTTGTGAAAGAAAAGGAGGAACAATGGGTATAGATGGTAAAGTTTCCGATGAGGGGACAAGCTGGCTTCGGCCAATACCAATAGACTTGCAGGCTCGCCTGGGTGCGCCCACTCATCAGTTCAAAGACTGGGGCGTCTTCGGGTTTTATCGCTGGAAAGTCGAACTTCCAGACGGCGAAGCCTATGTTTTCCCGGCGTTTTGGGACGCGGAGCAAAAACTTTGGTGGGCCTACCATTATAATGGCAACGGGGAAAAATTTGTCGTGAAATGGCAGGGCGATGAACCGCCGTCAACCGGAGAGGTTCTGGTAGAGATGCGTAGAATGATGACTGATGAAGGAAAAAATTCAGACGCGGCGCTGGTGTTTGACGAACTGAACCGTCAGTTTGGGTTTATCGGGGCGATTAAGCTTTACGCTCTTGCTCCTTTCCCTCAGTCTGTTGTCAGGTATTTCAACATCTGCGACAGGGATGTTTGCGCGGTGGCTCGCCGTCTCGGGCTTATCTGAACAACTAAATATCACAAAAGAACCGTCCCGTTATAAGCGGGACGGTTTTCGTTTTATTTTACATAAACACAGCAGGGTTCTGTAAGCTCGCAAACATAACTAATCCTGACAATCTTGTTTTTTAATGTCTTTTCTGGAGAGTAAATGCCGCAGGCTTTATCAACTCTGTATTTGAAATAATCTGCCAGGCTTTTATTCAGTTCGGAAAACATTCCGGATTTTAAAAATACCTGGTATTGGCTTAAATCAATCTCTGTTTTGGTTTTTTTCAGATTTTTGCCACAGATGGCAAAATGAGGCTTTTTTGTGTTGCCAACCAACAAGACTTTTTCCGACAGGGACTCCCAGTCTATTTTGTTTTTTGAAAAGTTTAAAAACCTTCCCTGTTCAGTTGTTTCATAAGAGGATTTTGTTTCAACAAACAAAACAAACACTTTTTTCTTTTTTTGTCTGGCGCTTGAAACAAAAGCGTTGATTAAATCCGGCCGGCAAAACACGCCGCCATAACCCCAGAAAAACTTGCCTATTTTTTCTTCCTCTTTTTGCTTGATTTTAATGATTTCATCAAGGCTGTAGCCGCAGTACGGCCCGGCTTTCATCAGTAAAACATGTTCCATCATTCTACTTTCTATTTTCTACTTACTATTTACCAGCTCTTCTTCAAACTCAAAAATTCCTTTGATGTCCGGCGAGTATTTTGAGACATCCGGGAAATCAAGGTTTGTAATCTTTGAATAAACAACCTGGATCAGTTTTGTCAGTCTCGCAATGAAGTCCTTATCAAACTCTAGCTCCAAAATCGGATTTTCTTTAGGGTCAGTTTCAATGAACTCTAAGATGCCGCGATTGACTTTATATTTTGAGAAATCAGTAGAGTTCTCAATTAAAAGTTTGTAAAAACCGAGCTGGTTTTTGTTTTTGTATGCTTTGACGGCGTCATCCGCGTTAGCTGTTTCCCATTTTTTCAATAGACCACCGGTTTTCAAATCATATACATCAACAGTTCCTGGGTTTAGTATTTTGATTTTGTCTATGCGACCGGATAAAGATGCATTGTCAAGAACCACCCCCTGATTGTTAAAATCTACTTCAATTAGATCAGACGAGCTGAAGTTGTTTTTATTTCTTTCAATGTAGATTTTTAGAACGTCTTTACCCTTCTCAAAATATTGATTGAAATCACGAGAATTCAGCCTCTTGTCTTTTAAGTAAGATTCGAGCCAGCTTTCAATGATCTTGAATTCTGGTAATTCTCCATGGTTTTTGAGGAAAGAATAGATGTTTTTAATAGTTTCGTGAATAGCAGAGCCAAAAGACAGATATGATGCTTGAGTCTGCGGGAAAAGCAAGATGTTTTGTTCGAAAAAAGTTTGTGGTCCGCCCCGACCCTGAGAAATATCTAGAAAGTTATTCAGGTGTGTCGGTTTAATTTTATAATTCTCAAGATAAGTACGGAGAAGTGTTTTCTCACTGGTAACGAGAGGGGGGCGGTAGAAATCAGATAGGGCGGATTCTAAGCTAGCGACTGACTCCTCAGAAGGGCTATCGGTAGCGTTTTCAAATGACTCAGGTACGAAGTTAAGCAACGAAGATCTTTTGCCACTTTCGTTAGTTTGGTGAGCAGAAATAAAGAGGTTTCTCTTGCTTCTAGTAATCGCAACGTAAAAAAGTCGCAGCTGGTCATCCTGACTGTCTCCGGCTGGTGTGATTGGTAGATTTTCCGGAAACGACAATCCGCGGCGACCCCTGTTTTTAGCCCAGATTTCGTTCTGACAACTAGTAATAAACACGGAATTGAACTCTTGGCCCTTAGCTTTGTGCGCCGTCAAAAGATTAACAGCGTTTTTGATATCTCCGAATGGAGTTTGATCTGCTAGTGGCAACTTATGTTTTTGACGAAGACGAGTGAACTCAACTATGTCAGAAATTTTAAGTAGCTCACCTTGTCGGTATTCTTTTAAAGCGCTGTAAAAAATCCTTAACGCGGACAGGAATAACAAGTATGATTGTGGGTCGCGCTTTAAACTATCTTGGCCGAAATAGAAATCCCTGAATGGACTGTTGAACTTAGTTAGCCTTTTTTGTTCAACATCTGGACGGTACGTATCTCCAATTATCATCAGAGAAACTGGCCTACCAATTAGCTCATCCAAAACATGTTCCAAAGTTTCGTATTGAGCGATTGAAGACAATTCAATTAAAAAATTTGCGATATCTTTGAATTTCTGGCTGCCGTTGTTCTTGATTTCTTCTAGCCAAGTTATTTTGTTATTTCTGGCATTCAGTGAAATTTTCCATATTTCTTCTCGATTGAGTTCCCAAAAAGGATAACTGAATATTTCGGGCAGATGATCATCTGATTGAGAAAGCAAGAACTCAGAAATCTTAACGATTTGAAGGATGTGTGGCTGTTCAAGAACATTCCTTTGCTGTTCGTAGGCCGTCGATATGCCGATTGCCAAAAGTTGTGTAGCGACTCGTCGTAGGATCTTATGTTCTTTGGCAATGATAGCGATTTCGTTCAGCGGTTCATTTTTAGCAATTAGATTCTGAACCGTTTCTGCTATCCAGTGGTATTCGTGGATGTCGGTTGGGAAAGATTTAAGGGTTATTTCTCCGCCACTTCTAGCTGGGTTGACCGCTGTCAGTTTTTTATTAAGACCCTTGATCCTTCCCTCAAGTCGTTCCTCTACCTGTTTAATGATTTTTTCAGCAAAGTCAAGAATAAAGGAAGTGGAGCGATAATTTTCAGCCATGACGATAGTTTCCGCGCCGTATCTATCTTTGAATTCAAGGATGTTAGATAACTCTGCTCCCTGGAACTTGTAAATCGCCTGGTCGTCGTCGCCGACTGCCATTAAGTTCGGTTCATTGGGTGAGATCTTCGACTGAGCGATCAAGTCAAGCAAACGCATCTGGGCATTGTTTGTGTCCTGGAACTCATCTACGAGAATAAACTGGTACTGTTCCTGAAGTTCATAGGCCAGAACTTTGTTTGTTTGAACCGCCTGGATGGTGTCAAGGAGCATGTCGTCAAAGTCAAAGTAGCCCCTATCTCTCATCGCTTGAATATAGAGTTTGTAAATATTTGCTAATGACTTTAGTTCAGTGGTTTTGGTTAAATTAGTAAAAGACAAATCTCCATTTTCGTTTCGTTTGAGCCATTTGTTTTTCCAAGCGGTTATAGGTTTAGTTAATTCCGTAGCGCAGTCTGTAATCGCTTGAGTAAGCGAATTCAAGATTAATTCATGGATGGGTTTGAAAAATGATACCGGAAAATCATTGGTAAATTTTATTTTTTGTATTTTTGCTACTAATTTAGTAGCCTCTGTGATCGTTTTTTTCGAAATTCTATCTGAAAAAACAGTTTGGAATAACGAATTGAGCGTTTCTAACTCTTTTTCGTTGTAGTTTATTACGGCAGAAAATTCTTCAGGAGTCAGTCCCCCTTTTTTAAGATCAGTGATTGCATCTTTAATACTCTTCAGTCGTGTTTGACCGAATTCACCCTCAATTTTATTAAGTGGATCGTTGTAGTTCAGTGTTTCAACTACAGAATTTAATATTTCCCTTTGTGCCAATTCATCTGCTGGCGAAAAGTCGGCTCCGTTATAAAAAAACTCTGGGTGTCGATTAATAATTTCAACACCAAAGCTATGAAAGGTGTGGATGGCGACCCTAAATGCATCGCGGCCAATGATTTGGCGTAGTCTCTCTCTCATGTTCGCGGCCGCCGAATCAGTGAAAGTTAGGCAAAGGATATTGCCGGCCAGGGTGTCGGTTTTTTGCAGGATATTTGCCACTCTCAAGCTCAAAATCTGGGTCTTGCCGGAACCCGGGCCGGCAACAACCAAAAGCGGGCCGTAAATCGTGTCAACCGCCTGTTTTTGCGCTTTGTTCAGCTTTTGATATTCTTTTTGAAACTCAGGAAATGCCATCTTGAGGTTAATTTTAACACAAACCCCTTTCAAAATATGAGAGGGGTTTGTGATTTTTTGACTTATTGGTTAGTCTCTTTCCTGCGATTCCTGGTTCTTTCAACTTCAGTCAGGTGTTTTTTTCTTAACCTGACGTTTTTCGGGGTAATCTCAAGATATTCGTCCTCAGCCATAATCTCAAAGCCGCGTTCAATCGTCAGTTCAAAAGGCGGCGCCAGGCTGATTCCTTCGTCGTTCCTCGCGGTTCTGAAGTTTGACATTTCTTTGTTTTTTGTCGGGTTGACCATCATCTCCATGCCTTTGGCGGCGTTGCCGATAACCATGCCTTCGTAAACATCCGCGCCCGGGCCGATGTAAAGCGTGCCCCGGTCTTGAAGTCCCCATAAAGCAAAACTCAAAGCTTTGCCGCCCGCCATGGAAATCATTGAATCAACTGATTTTTTCTTTATTTCGCCGGCGTAAGGGAAAAAGCCGATGACTCTTGAAGACAAAATGCCTTCGCCTTTAGTGTCAACAATAAACTGGTTGCGATAACCCAAAAACCCTCTGGTCGGGCCTTCAAAAAAAAGCCTGACGGAATTTTCTTTTTGCGAGATGTTTTTCATGATAAACGCCCGCGAGCCGAGTTTTTCAATAATCACGCCCTGATATTGCTGCGGCGCGTCAATAATCAGCTCTTCAAAAGGCTCGAACTTTTTTCCGTTTTCGCTTTTAATAATCACCTGCGGCTGGGAAATCTGCAGTTCAAAGCCAAGCCGCCTCATGTTTTCAAGTAAAATGGCAATATGAAGTTCACCGCGTCCGGAAACTTTGAACCTGTCGGCTTTGCTGAAATCAACATTCAAGCCGACATTTATTTCCAGCTCTCTTTCAAGATATTCTCTCAGCTGTCTGGAAGTGACGAACTTGCCTTCCCGGCCGGCAAACGGCGAGTTGTTGACCAGAAAATTAAGCGTGATTGTCGGTTCGTCAATGGCAATCGCCGGCAAGGGTTTGGCGTTTATATCCGCGGCAATGGTTTCCCCGATGTTGATGTCCGGGATTCCGGCCACCAAAGCAATGTCGCCGGTTTGAATTTCCTGCATTTCTTTTCTTTCAACTCCGTCAAAACTGAAGATTTTTGTCAGTTTGGCTTGCCGGGTTTCGCCGTCGGGTTTTTTCACGAAAACTGCAGCATTTTGTTTGAGCGAGCCTTCGTAAACCCGGCCAACAGACAGCCGGCCCAAAAAATTGTCATAGCCAAGGTTGAATGGCTGAAATCTCAGTTCTTTTTTTGAACTTTCTTCTGACGCGGCGCTCGGCACGTGTTTGAGAATCGTTTCCAAGAGTGGCGTCAAATCTTTTGAGTCTTCGTCAAGCGAGTTTTTGGCAATGCCGAGCCTGCCGATGGTGTAAACCACCGGGAAGTTGGCTTGCTTTTCATTGGCGCCGAGCTCCCAGAAAAGCTCCAAAACCTGATCAAAGCAGAGTTTCGGATTGGCCGCTGGCTTGTCGATTTTGTTAATCAAAACAATCGGATTGATTCCGAGTTCCAATGATTTTTTCAGGACAAATCTTGTCTGCGGCATTGGGCCTTCCTGGGCGTCAACGACCAAAAGCACGGAATCGATTGAACGCAAAACTCTTTCAACTTCCGAACCGAAATCAGCGTGCCCAGGAGTGTCAACAATGTTGATTTTTGTCCCGCGGTAATAAATCGAGGTGTTTTTTGAATAAATCGTAATCCCCCGCTCTTTTTCCAGAGCGTTTGAATCCATGGTCGCGCCTTCAACTAAAACCCCAGCTTGTTTCATTAACGCGTCAGTCAGAGTGGTTTTGCCATGGTCAACATGCGCGATAATGGCGATATTTCTGATTTCTTGAAGCATGATTTTCGTTTCAAAAATAAAAAGGCCTTTTGGCCTTGCTGATACTCAATTATAACACCAATTACCGGATTGTTCAATCAGAAATTCGGCTAAACTTTATTTTTGATAAACTCAAAAATAATTTGGGCCAACTGGTCTTCACAGCCCTGGAAAGCGTGGTCGCAGTTTTTCAGTTGAAAGGTTTTGGCGAGCGGATTTTCTTTTTCCATCAGTTTTAAAGCCTGGTCTTCGGGAATGCCGGTGTATTCTTCCTGGTCGCCGATGACTGCCAGTATCGGGACTTTTATCTGGCTGAACAGTTCAAGCTTTCCGGTGTGGAACGGCAGGGCTTTTGCCAGCTCGGAATCCGGCCCCAAGAAATCAACGAAAGATTCGGCTGATTTCGGCATGATGCCGCCGTAAGCGTCCCGGTCAAGAAAATCGCCGCCTTTGTTTCTGTCAATCAGCTTCAAGGCTTTTTTGAGCAAAAGATTCAGCCGTTTTTTATTCTGCTTTGAAGGCTCGCCGGCTTTGTTGAAAATATGGTAGCCGACAGAGTCTGCCGGCGCCAAAAGAACCAAAGATCTGACTTTGTCGGCGTGCCTGCCTTTATTCATGTAGTAAACGATTTTTTCGCTTCCCAGGCTGTGTCCGGAAAGAACCACGTTTTGATAACCTTTTTCCAAAGCCAGCTCAATCCAGGCGTCAATGTCTTTGACGCAGCCTTCAAATTTTTCCACAGCCAGGCCGGATTCCTGGTAAGGATCAAACACGTGGGCGCCGCGGTTATTAACGGAAAGCAAAGAGACGTTATTTTCCAGAAGTTTTTCCGCCAGAACCTGTAAAAACAGTTCTTCGTAAAAATTACTCGCGGTGCCGTGAGTGTGAAGGTAAATTGTTTTTGATTTTAGCTTCTCAGCTTCCAAAAGCATGCCGTAAAGCCAAAAGTTGTCTTCAGTGGAAGTGAAGACGATTGGATAAGTCATGAAGTCATTTTAACACTTGCTGTTTCTTTTCAGTAGAGCTCGCTGGTGATTCCGTTTTCAAGTTCAAAAATCCGGTTGAGCTTTATTTTGTCCAAAAAATACCGGTCGTGCGAAACCATTAAAATCGCGCCGTCATAATCAGTCAGCGCGTCTTCAATCGCTTCCCGGGAAAAAATATCAAGATGATTTGTCGGTTCGTCCAGAACCAGAAGCTCGTTTTGCTGGTTTGTCAGCTTGGCGAAAATCAAACGGACGCGTTCTCCCAGGCTCAGGCTGGAAACTTTTTTGAAAACATCGCTGCCGGAAAATAAAAACGCGCCAAGAATTTTTCTTGAGTCTTTATCAAGTTTTTTCAGCCTCGGAGTTGATAAAAACTCTTCCTCAATGTTTTTTTCAAAATCAAGAACTTCGTGCTCCTGGGCAAAATAGCCCAAATTGACGCTTTTGCCGAATTTTATCTCTCCTGAATCCGGCTTTATCAAACCATTGATGATTTTAATAATCGTGGTTTTGCCGGAGCCGTTTTCGCCTCTCAATAAAACATGGTCTTTGCCGCGCAGCTCAAAACTGACGCCTTTTAAAACTTCTTTATTGCCGAATTTTTTATGAATGTTTTCCAGCCTTAAAATCAGTTTGTCTGAATGAACACTGCCGCCAAAATCAAGATTTTTTATGGCTTTTTCGGTTTTTGGCTTTTTTAGCTCATCTGAATAAACCTCTCTTTGTAAACGTTTTTCCATGGCTCTGATCTGTTTGCCTTTTTTCCGATCGCCACCCATCGAGGCTTCCTGCTTTTTTAAAGCTAGCCAAAGTTCCAGCCGCCGCTTGTGTTTTTGCTGTTTTTCGTATTCGTCATCCCAGCGGGCAATCTGCTTTTCTTTTGAAATCATGTAATCAGTGTAATTCCCGGAATATTCGGCGAATCTGTTGTTGACCCGGTCAAGCTCCAGAATTTTATTGACGGTGTTGTCCAGAAATCTGCGGTCGTGGGAAATCACTAGAACGCCGCCCGAATATCCATTGACGAATTTTTCCAGCCATTCAAGGCCGCGGAAATCAAGATGGTTTGTCGGCTCGTCCAGGATCAATATCGTCGGTCTCGTCAAAAGAATTTTTGCCAGGGCCAACTTGGTTTTTTGGCCACCGGAAAGCGAAGAGACCCTGAATGATTCGTCGAGTTTTTCGGTTGCCCGGATCTGTTTTTGTTCGCCGTTGACGCTGAAACTGACTGGCGCATTAAGGCTGACTTTGCTCAAAGCGTTTTGGATTTTGGCTTTGTCAGAAAAGCCCAAAAAACCGCCGACAGTGTCGTTTGGCTGGAACGGCAGTTCCTGGGAAAGATAACCGAGCTTTTCGTTTTCAATTTTGACCGAACCTTCGCCGGGTTCAAGCTGGCCCAGAATGATTTTCAGGATGGTGGTTTTGCCGGCGCCGTTCGGGCCGACCAAACCGATTTTGTCTCCCCGTTTTATGGTGAAAGACACTTTTTCAAAAAGCGGTTCGGCAAAAAGTTCAAAGCTTAAATTATTGACTCGCATCATACTTATTAAAGACGGGATTGTCCGTTGAATGTTTCAAACCAAGGATTTTTGTAATAAAAAAACAAATCAAACGTCTTTAATATACCGCGCGCCAAATCGCGCCGCGGCAAAAACATGGAAACAGGAAATTTACAATTCAAACAATGGTCTAACCGCCATTTTAACAGACAAACGTCTACTTTCTATCCGGCTGAGTGTATTTTTACTTGGAAAAAAGAAGGAGGAATGGTTTGTTTAGCCACGGCGGTTTTTAGAACTTAAGCTGATTTAGGTTTGTTAAAAAACGCCTTGGCTAGATAAGCCAAGGCGTTTTTGGTGTTATCTAGAGACCTTTGACAACTTAAGAAAAGAAAGTCCGAATCG
>Ga0209518_1002133_pt1 | contig 19254 bp, 46 predicted proteins | sample RifGroB1_FD_183993 | JGI IMG/M metagenome (GOLD analysis project Ga0209518, IMG submission 183993) | Groundwater microbial communities from Rifle, Colorado, USA - Groundwater B1 (SPAdes) (version 2) | ecosystem: Environmental > Aquatic > Deep subsurface > Groundwater | place: Rifle, Colorado...
GATTAATAATTTGACAAACCTGTTTTCCATTGTCTTGTTTGCATTCTAATCCTTCACCCCAGTTAGGTAAACCAAATCCAGTATGTTTTTCAAAATTAAAAATTTCTGCCATTTTATTGTAAGGCGCAAACAACTCCATGCAGATTCTTTAATTTAGTTTCAGCATTTTCTATAGAAGTAGCTATGTTCATCATATTCAATTCTCTGAATTGTTTTGAATTTTTACCTTGTTCATCAATTATATTTTTAAGAGAACTACAAGTCAATCCTTTTTCTTTCATTGATGCCCCGAGTTGTGCATAGTTTATTTGTTCTACCATATTAATATTAAATATTTATAGCATTATAATGCTCTGTTAATTTTTTTAAATCAGTTTCTATAATAATCATATTGCCTTCTGAAAATTTAACGGTGCATACGCTTTTTTTATTGGGCATATCTTTACAATTAATAGATTCAAATCTTCCTAAATCAACAAATGGATATTCTTTGGTTCCTATATTTGCTATTTTAGTCATCCAACCCCCTTATATAATCCATATTTGAAGTTCTAAACCTTAATACTCTTAATTCTTTCTTTATTGGAGAATTTTTATCTTCTGTTAATTCAGTAAATTTTATTGTATTCATAATCGGCTCTACTATTGTATCTCCATATCTTTTATCCCATTCAAATTTACCATTAGGATAAACTTTTTTTATTTTTCCTGGCTTTAAACCTTGCATAGAATTCTCTTTTTTTACAACACATCTCAATTCTCCGAGCCTGAAATCTACTGTGCATTCTTCTCCTTTATACATTATTTTTGGAAGTTCGTTTGCCATTTTATCTTTTAAATTCAATAACGCCATCCTCATCATTTAATTTTAATTCAAAAGGCTTGTCCATTTTTGGAACATAACAGACAGTTGCATTACTTTTCAAATTGCCACCCAATTCTTTGCAGATTTCTCCGAATTTTGCCCTAACTTTCCAATCCTCTCCTTTATTTAATTCTTTTACCATGTTAATCTCTATCCACCCATTTAACTACTTCAAAACCATTATTTCTTGCAACTTTCTCAACACTTCTCATTAGATTTTCTGCTGACTTATATTCCATACATTTTTTTCCTGCAGGAGTCCTAAACCAAAAGTTTTTAGTAAAACTTCCTACTTTACAATCTGGCTTAGAATCAAATAAACCCCTTATCTCTACTGTAAAATCTTCTTCACTTTCTCTTCCAAACTCATTTTTCATTCCAGTTTTTTTTAGAACTATCCTTTTTGGAAAATATAATTGAGAATAATCTATCTTGCCCTTTTCCATTCTGCAATTCCCTTTTTCTACACTATCACAAACAATTTTTTCTTCCATTATTTCTTCTCTATGTCTAATTTATATTTTCTAAAATCAGTTAAAATTTGCATTGTTTTTGAAACTCCAACCTTGCAAGAAGCCTCTCCAAAATTCTCAAGCCCATCTTTTTTCTTGTTTGCACTTGTGCAATAATTCCTTGCTTCAGTATTTCTTATGATATTCTTCTCAGATTTATCAACATTAAGCCCCTTATCCTTGTCTATTGAACCATAGACAGAATTATTTAATTTAGCATAATCTTTAGGTGCTTTATTTTCATCTGCAAGAGATTCTTTCAACAACGAGCAAAAATTTTGAGTTGCCATTCATATCTTCACCTCACATATTGATTTATCTTTTTTTAAACATTCTTTAAGTTTATTCTCAACTAAACCCATATGTTTCTTGGCTTCAGAAAAATCATGAAATGGTTTGCTTGGTTCAAAATTACCTATCTGCCTAACCATTTTGAATGTAGAGCCATCTATTTGTTTTGCAGCACTGACGCCAAACATGGGTTTATGTTCAAAATCAGTTCCTTCAGACAGTTCCAGAATAAAATTATTTACTATTTTAATTTGTTTAATGTTTGGGGTTATAAAATTAGGATGTTCTTTTTGCCAGGCTCTAAAGTCTTTCTTTATATCATAAGACATAAATTCGTCTGCCATTTAACTAAGAATACAAACTCTCTTATCAAGCTCTTTAAGAGTTGTAACTACATCCTCCTGTTTTTGAGCAAGATTTTGCCATCCAAAGGCCCTGAAATCCTTTCCAGCAGTCACACCAGTTGTTATTCTATCTTTTAAAGCTGAACAGGTTAGTCCTCTTTCCTTCATCTGTTCTCCAACCTTTAGCCAATCTGTTTGGCTTTGCTGTGGTTTTAAAAATGCCATTTTATTTGAAATACCATTATTTAACTCCTGAACACTTTTTATATTTACTTTTTCTAATTGAAGAATGAATTCCCCAACCGATTAAGAAACCTACAATTGATGTTAAAATCCATCCAATTATTCCTGTTCCGGCAGTATAGTAAACAAACATTCCAGTATCTTGAAATGGAACAACTAAAATTTGGTTAAATCCTATATATCCTAAAATTGTCTGTGGAATTTGAATAAATTGTGATAAGAATAATATAACTGCTCCTAAATACGAACCAAATAACAAAAAAGGATTATAACTAGGTTTTATGCAATTTCCCATTATTTTTTAACCTCGCAGGCATTTAGAAATCTATTTGTATCAAAAAGCGGGTTAGACCATGCCAGCTGATTTGAAAACTTTTTACACATGCTTTTATTTACTTCAGGATAATTTACAGTCTCGGTCTTTACTATATCTGCAATCATCTCAAAGTGTTGTTTTGTTAATCCCATTGTACACCTTGTTTTACTTTGAGCAAAAAGGCTGTTTAGCCTATTTGATTTAGTAATAAAAATTACATAAAAAAAATAAAAAAATTATCCCTTAAATCTTAGCCATACATTGCCTTATTTGAGATTTTCTGTCAGTTCCGTGAGCGTTTTTGATGCAGTTCTGTGCAGCAATAGCCTTAGGATGTTTTGCAAGTTCTTTTCCTCTTGCAACTGAGCCAGCGTTTGTCAAAAAAGCAGTGACTTTCTTTCCAGTTGTCCTTATAGCAATTCTTGCCATTTTAAATGTCCTCCATTTTGTTAATGATAATAAGAAATCTCAATATTTAAATTAGTTGCTAATGGTCTTATTATCATTTGATAATAGAAGTATTAGCAAAGCTGGTATAATTCCCAGTCTCCATTTGCCTTAATCAATATAACATTCTTAAAATATAATTTCCTTTTTCCATGCTTAATCTCCAGCCAGGGCTTGAATATTATTTTGCTATTATTCAAGGAGTAAAGTTTTTTCTTTGGGTTTGATAAATCACATAATATAAATCCATATCTATAAAGTTTTGCAAGGTTCTGTATCATTGATGCATTGTTCTTCTTTAACATCCTGCTCTTCATTTTTAAATCTAAAATTTTGTCTAATTCTGGATGCAGTATTTTAGTTATGGCCCAAGAAGTAAATTTTGCCTTGTATTCTATTAATATTTTTAGTATGCTAAAATCAAGATTACTTAGTATTTTTCTCATAAAGGCACCAATTTTATTAGTCAAAACTGAAAGAATCCGCAATACATTGAGTAACCTGTTCGTTACCCTTAAATTTTGATACACAAGATTCTTTTATTTGATTATATTCTCTTTCTTTCTGTTTAGATAAAACTGGATAAGAAACACATCCAAAATATTTTTCATTCAAATTCCCTTGGTAATCGCTCGCTAAAAAAGGTGATTCGTTAAGCTGTTTGTTTATCTCATCTTTAAACTCATTTCTAACAGAACATACTGCAAAATCTGTAAAACCTTTACCTTCCGATGAGTTTATTATGTTGATTGTTTTGACATTCTTGTTTTTAGCAAGCTCTTTTATAAAAATATTTTTAAGAGATTCTAAGTCATTTAGATTCTCGTTACTTACTTCAATATTCTCTTTTACATCTTTAAACTCATAAATTTTTTCCTTTTCAATCTGTTTTCCAACATTGGATAAACCTTTCAAAGATTTTTCTTCCTCAGAAAGAACCGTTACAATATGATACCCTTTTCCTGGATAATACTTTAAATAAGCACTTTTCATTTAAATATAAGCATAATAAAGTTTATAAATCTTCGTTTTTTTTTAAAGTATAGCAGTATGGTGTAACTTGGTAACATACAAGCCTCATGAGCTTGAGAATGATAGTTCAAATCTATCTACTGCTATAGGTTTTATTTTCTATTTATAACTCAGGAATATAATATATTCCTTTCTTATCTCTCTTATAAAACCTTTTTTTTATCCTTGAAAAAACATCCAGAAAAAATCTCAACTGAAAGATTCTTGAATTTAGGATGTTGAATTATTATTGACATTGGATAAACATTATGTCCACAACAACACATTTTTGTTTTTATTCGATGATTATTAAGAAATTTAATTAGTTCTCTCATGCAAGGGTCTATTCTTGTGTCACCGTTCTTAATGTCTATTTTACACATTTTTATGTTCCTCATTTAATTTTAGAGTAAAGTTTCCTATAGCAAGAGAACATCTATCTGAAAAGATAAGCCAGTCAAGAGAAGTTGCAAAATTTTTTACTGTTATTATAAAACAGTAATGTCTCCAAGGGGCATACCATTTTATTTATCCTAGTTCCCATAATGAACTTTTAGACAAGACACTATAAACTTTTGTTTTTGGCTTGCTTTCTTTTTCGATAATTTTTATCCACTCATCCTCAAATGATATTTCTCCCTTCATCTTATCCCTCTAAATAAATCAAATAACCAGTTACCAGTAGTTAAGGTCAAATACGCCATTATCATCATAGCAGTCAAGTCTTGTTTTAAATTATCTAATTTGTTTTTTCTCATAATCTAATGTAGTTAAATTTACTTTCCTCCATATAAATAATTCTTGTATGTAACACCTGAGTTCTTCACTAAAACTATCTTCGGTCTGATTTTTCTTCTTTGTAAAATCTCTGTGGCAAAGTTCATGTCTCAAAACTCTCGTTGAATTTTTTAATAAAACAATAGTGTCTGTGCTTGGTGTATAATAACCAGATGCATTACCTTTCATTAAATAGTCACTTAAAAAAGCTTTCTTTCCAATAGAATCTGAGTAACTAACATAAGCAGGGTAGCAAAAATAAAAACTTATTAAAATTATTTCGGTTATCATAAATATTGTAAAGACTAACCATTCATGTCTTTCTCTCCAATCGAGAAAATTATTTAATCCGCGTTTCCATATGCTGTATTTTACAACAGCCCTTAATTTTACTCCTCTCATATTTTTTCACCAATATAATTTAACATTTCCTGAAAGCCCTTCTTATTTGATTCTCGTCCTCTAAATTCTCCAAGATGACCTAGGTTAGGCAAACTATGACAATATTCTAAACTAAAATATTTTTGAGGGTTATTTGGAAAGTCAATAAATTCTTCGTTTGAAAGTGGTAAAATTACTCTGCCATTTCTGGAGTCCAATGAAAATGGGCACTTGAGGAATCGGCTGCTTGAGTATATAACTGAGTCAACTCTTTTCAATTTCAATAATTTTACTAAATCTAACATTAAACCTTTACAAAAAGATATTGTAAAATCTAAATCAAAAGGCTCTACTATTTCGCTAAACTCTTCGTAAGGGATTATAAAATGAAAACCCTTTCTCCCTGAGCATTGGCATATGAACTTTATTTTAAATTTAGTAAATAATTCAAAAACTTTTTTTGCATCTCCATAAGCGTCTTGCACATTTTTTCCGTCAATATCTAACCCAAAATCATACCCACATATTTTTTTTAGGTATTCCGGTTCTTCTTTGCTTGTCCAGTATTCATTCTGCCACTCTCTCTTTTCCTGTATAGCAAAGGGTGGAGCTTCTCTATGCGAAAAATTTGCAAGTCCCTTGTAAAAAGTATATCCCTCAATATTATCCCCCTTAGAGTTTTTTCCTTTATGTTCTAAAACTTTGTAAAAATAAAAATACTTTAATATGAATTCTATTTTTGAGGCGTACAACCATCTTATATTTTCTCCAAAAATTAATTCCGAATTGCCTAAAGATTTCACTAACTCGAATAGGATATGTTTATTTTTATAGTGTGAAAATAAAATCATTGATGGATTGAATGCCTCTCTCCATTTTACAAATATCTCTCTATCTTCAGGAGTCAAAAAATCTCCATATATAATCTTACGAAATACGCGGTAATGGAAAGCTTTACGAATTTCCTCTTTTGATTTAAATTCCATGTTTAAATTTTTAAATATTTTTGATAACTTTTGCCATATCCACAACATCCACAGCACCAACCAAATTTATATTTAGTATTTACTGGAATTTCTATTATTTGTTCTTCTTTACATCTTGGACATTGTTTTGGAAATGACATTGTTTTTGTTCTGATAACAAACCTCATAGTAAGCCAAATCATTAACTGTCTTTTCATCTAGTTCGTAATTACCTGTATTTATAAAATTATGAAGAATTTCATGGCATAAGAGAATTTGTAATGTTGGTATTCTTGTTTTATCATAATCATCAACAAATCCAGAGTAATTACCATACCACATTAATATTTTACCTTGCTGATTGCATCCTGAAACTATTTCAAATGAGCCAGAAACAATTGTTAGATTAGAATCGCATAATTCAGCAAGATAACCTTGGTTTGACGTAAAGAAAAAAGATTTTACGGTATTAAAATAATCCAATTTTAAATCTTGAATATAGTTTAAAATAATCTCTTTATCATTATCTTGAATTTTATCAAAGTTTATTGGAGTTCCTGCCAAACATTTTGCATTTTTAATAGTTTCATAAAGCTGAGCATTTTGTATCTTTAGTCCTATATTTTCAATACTTAGACTATATATTCTATCTTGGTCTGGAAGAATAATAAAAAGCATAGTTATTAACATATAACCAATGAAGAATATTGCTAAGCATATAAATGCCACAAGTATTATAAATTCTCCAGATTTTTTTTTATTTTTCATAAATATTCCGCCTCAAAATTCTGTTCTAATTCTTTGATTATCATGTTGAACAATTTAATAATCTCGCAGGAATTTCTGTTATCCCTGTATCATTATTATTAAATCTGCACCTCCATCCAATAGTAGACATTAGGCAATTTGCAGAATTATCATCACAATTATTCCAATAAAAATTTCCATTATAATTATCCTTGCAGCATTCGGTCAGGTAATATATATTATTCATATGCCCATAATATTGCCAAATAGCGTACAAGCTTATGATTGCTATAATTATCACTATCCATGTTAATATTGTTTTTATTTTCTTCTTCATTTTAGGTATTTCTTGGGATTATAGTTTATGAATTTATTTTTATTGCAGTCAATATCTTCAACTGGGACTAACATAAATTTGGAATTGTTTAGTATTTTTTGTTGTTTTGAAGTAAGAGTAAAACACTTTTCTAAATAGCCACAAAAAGAATTATCACAATAATACATCATACTTGGGTATGATTTAATTTTTTTAATGCAGTTTATTGTCTTGTTGGAGTAAACACTAATCAGTTCATAATCTTGATTTTGTATTAATCTTCCCCCATTAACATAGTATTTATTTTTATTTATCAAAATATTTGAAAAAGAAGTATAACTTGAATTATAATCTACAATTAATCTAATTTTATCTGTTGTTTTCTTTGGTGGAGAACAAGCTAAGACATTTGACAAGACTAATAGTAACATTATAATTATAAATAATTTCTTCATTCTTTCTTCTCCTCCATTTTATTTTCCATTTATTTCCTCCAAATCTTCCAAAGTTATATCTGCTTTTTCATCCATTTCTTCTTCTTGTATTACGTGCCTTTTTGTTAAGGGTTTTGTAATTCCCAATATTTTTTTTATTTTATCACTTGGGATTCGTGAGCCAAACTTTTCAATTAGTTTACTCTCAATTAAGTATATTGGCAAATTCCTGTTTTTTAAAATTAACTCTTTCTGTTTTTCAGTTATCCCTTCTAATTTTTCAGGATGTTTTTTATAATATGCTTCTCTTGCTACCTCAGAAGTTGATTTATTTCTAAATATTTTATTTCTTTGAAGGTATGAGGATACTGTAGCTGAAGTTGTAGTAAAATTAAATTTTTTTGTTATGTTTTCAGCCAATTCTTTATTGGTCATATCATTAACATTCTCTCTTAAAAAATCAATCACTTCTTGTTTCCACTTATAACATTTTCTTTTTCTTCCATTTTTGTTCTCATTTTGTATTTCTTCTTTATCGGAACCTGAATTTTCTGTTAAATTTTTCCTTCTGCCCATTTTTCTCCCCAAGGTAATGTTATGTCTTCTTAATACGAGATAGATTTGAGGGTCTGCAGATACGCTAAACTTTTCTTTTATTTCTTTTAATGTATATCCCTTTTCATACATTTTACATATTTTTAATTCTTGTTTGTCGGTAAATTTTTGGTTTTTTCTTGTTTTTAGGCTTATTTTGGTATTTCTTTCATTTGGTTTTCTTAGATAGTTTCTAACCACAGATTTTACTTTTTCATTGTATTCTTTTGGCTCTAAATTTTTTAAGCTTTCTATTGATATTAATATTTTATTTTTTTTATCCTCAATTATTTCAAGTTCTATTTCAAGTTCCTTAATCATCTCTTTTATTTCCATTTTATTCTCCAAAACACTCCCCTTGAAACCATCCATTTTGTATTTTATCCTTATATCTCTGCAAAAACCAAAACCTATTCATTAAAATATAATATTCTTTAATAAGGCAGGATTTATTGTGCTCAATTATAGAATCATAATCATCTTTTTTCCAGGCACCAATAACTAATTCAGAGTTATTTTTAAATGGGTCGTTTGGAATTTGTTCTTCTAAAACAATTTTATTCTTGACTAAATCATTGAAAAAATTAGATTTATTGCAACCCTTCCCACGAAAAACAGAAATCTCCTCAAAGAATCTATTGACTCCAATAAATCCTCTTATTGCACCTTTCTCCATTTTATTATTAAATGCGAACATCACGGGCATTTCATTCATTACTTTCTTTAATTCATCCTTCCAATAATCTACCTTGTCTGATTTTTCTCTTTGAAGTATAGAAATTTTATTTCCATAAAGAATTCCTAATGTTATAATATCGCTTCCAGAATAATTCCAATCTTTTCCGTCGTAACTTTTAATATCGTTTTGTATCTCTACATCACAAATTGCGACAGGACTTGTCTTCTCGAACTCAAATTCTTTTTTTATCATCTCTCAGTTTTTCCCAGATAGCTCAATTTTTATTGATTATGAAAGGAGGCGAAAAAACGTTGACACAAATCAGACATTTTCTCGCTAGTAAATTAATGTATACTTTATTTATAAATCTTTTGTTGGAATTTTTCGTAACTATTTAATAGTCAATTTTTTTTCTTTTCCACAATTCTCACGCACATCATAATCAATTCTCCGTTCATTTTATCTTCTTTCCACAATTACAGCAATAGTCTGATGAAATCCTTTCTCACATTTATCACATCGTGAACTACCATAACCTAACATTTTCATGTTGAGGTTTTGGCTTCTGACTTCATAGATACTATTTGCTGAACTAATTGTTCAGTAGGGATAGATTTCTCCATCGTGGCAAGTTCCTTACCACTAACCAGTATATTTAGTGCAGAATTGTAATCTCTTGGAAGTTCTGTATTACATTTTCTACAAACAAACTTTCTTTGAGAAAGTTCCAGTTTGTTATTTCTTGTTCCACAGAAACTACAATTCCTTGTTGTGTAAGCAGGGTCTACATCTACAACTACACAACCAGCATTTTCAGCTTTGTAATGTAGGTAAGTAGAGAGTTTTCCCCACGAACAATCAACAATATCTTTAGTATTATAAGAAATTCCAATGAGATTTTTTATCTTCAATTTTTCAATAGCAATAAACTTATTTTCTTTTACAAGTTTTGTAGTAAGTTTATGAATAAAATCATTCCTTGCATTTGCTATTCTTTCGTGAATTTTAGCAACTTGTAATCTTGCTTTTTTTCTTGAGTTTGAACCTTTGACTTTTCTTGATAAAGATTGTTGAGCAATCTTTAAGTCTTGATGATAATTATCAAAATGTTTAGGATTTTCATAAGACTTTCCATTGCTATCATAAATATAATTCATAATTCCCATATCTATACCAATCTGACCAGTTCCACATTCTCTTTTGATAACTCCATCAGTAACAATAGAACAATACCATTTTCCAAGAGACTTTTTCATAGTAATGCTTTTTATATTTCCTTCTACTTGTCTATGTAACTTTATTGGAATATCTCCAATCTTTGATAGAAATAATAATCCTTTTTTATTTTTTATAGGTGTAAGTTTGAATCCTGATTGATTATATGTGAAAGTTTTGAACCAGTTTTTTCCTTTGAACCTTAACCTTCCTACTTTCTTACCTTTCTTTTTTAGTTGAGATAAAGATGATAAGTTTCCAAATAGTCTTTGGTTTTCCATCTGTAAAACTTTAGAATGAATATTATTCATTTCAGGAAAAACAACTTTCAAATCTAATAGATAATTTTGTAATTCGTTCTTTGTGAATCTTTCATCAAGTCCTGAAAGCAAATGATTATAAGTTTGTCTGCAAACTTCTAAAGATAAGTCTAACTTATCTTGCTGTTCTTTCTTTGGATATATCCTAAATTTATATGTTGTTGTCATGTTTCTCCTTTTGGCTTTCTACATATTTTTTTACTTGGTCTATAATTTCTTTTTAACAAATTTTTTATTCCAGCAACAATAAATTCTTTATTTTTCTTCATCTTATCTTCTGAATATAGCTTTTTTTAATTCCTACAATCCTTCCTGTTTTTATTGACTTTGCCTGGATTAAAGTTCTGCTTTTTATTTTTGTTGCAGTAAGATAAATGTCTTTACCGACCTTGGTTCCAGAAACTTGTTTAGTCTTCAATTGGACTTTTCCTTTCATAATCCTCTCAAATTTATCTGCTGCATATTTATTAAAAAGAAATCCTGCAAATCTATCCTTCCCTGCTCCTGCGACAAAATTACTTAAATTATCATCTGTTTCAATACTTTCCACAGCTTTTTCAGCAGTTCCCTTATCAAATATTTCGTCTAAATAATCTTCGTCTATATAATCCCTAGATATTCTTTCTAAGTCTTCCGGGGTTATAGACTCGCTTCCTTTTCTTCGGTTTTTACTGACTATCCTTTTCCTTATTCCTCTGTCTACGAGACCTGTATCATCTCCTTTCTTTCTTGCTAATAAAAGTTGTTGGGTTTTAGATGGCATTATAAATTAAATGCAGGAAAAAATTCATTTATAGTGATTACTTTAACCCCAAACCTCTTTTCAAGTTCTTTCCCATTATTAATCATAATTTCATTACTTGTTATAAAGTTATTAATTCCTTTCATCATGCAGTTTAGATAATGAATAAAACTATAACCACTTTCATCCCTGTAAAATTTAAATCTTCTGTTCCATTCATGCAAGGTGATTATATTTAATTCTATTGCCCTATTTACTATATAAACATATTTTTCCTTTAGTTCTGGAATTGCGTGGACTAATTCTATTTGTTCCATTTCTTAGTCCCATCATCTATAACCAGAGTATCACATTTAATTTTAATTTGGTTCCCACAATCAAAACAGGTTAATGGAAAAGATATATTATTTAATTCATCAATTTTAATGATTACTTCATTAGGTATCCTTATAACTTTTCCACATTTGCATTTATATACTTCTTTATATAAATTATTTCTTAAATGAGTATGCCTGACAATTCTCCAAGAATCTTCTAAATCCCAGATTCTTTTTCCTTCATGCATGTAGGAATATTGAGAGATTAATTCATCGGTGTCTAAATCTCTTATTTCTATTGCTTCTTCATTGTCTTTTAGATATACTTCTTTTACCATCATATTAAAGTAGTCTGTTGTTTATTTTCTATTTTTCTCTTTTGAATTGGTGGATTATAAATTGTTCTTATCTCAGGATTATAAGGACATTCTCCGTATCTATTCTTTAATCCACAATAAAACAACTCTCTATATTCGTTGAATTCCTTGAACTTGCATTCTTTTTGTAGGTATAAACAAATCATATAAATCGTGTTTTTCGGATACCCAATCCATTTATGGTTGGGAGGAGAAAAACTTACCTCCATTGTTTATAGTTGAATTACATCTAATAATAATTTCTCGGTTATCAATATTTTCTGTAAAATTTTTTAGTGGTAAAATATAAATATAATCTATGCAATTTCTTTTAGTTGCAAAATTTTCGTTAAAACATTTAGTTGAGTTGAATGGATGTAAATTGTCACAATAATAGACATTTTTTAGGTTGTAAACTTTTTCTGCTACTTCATCACTTACAATAGAATATTCAATTTTACATTGATGTGAAATATCCTGACATAATATCATAAACTCTTTTTCTGTATAATTGAATGATGAATTATAAATTTGGTAAGGATTGCCATAATACCAATTATTATCCTGCGAAAAGTTATCAGATGAAGTAAAAATATTTATAGCAAATCCTATGATTAGAATAAATATTAAAATAATTATTCCCACTGCTAAAATCTTAGTCCAATTTGTTTTTTTTGCCATGTTGTTTTAGTCGTTGGATACTCCACCCTTTAGGGTGTGAGAGGATGTCATTATTTTTCTCCTAATTCTTTTAATATTTTTTTATTACTAATTTTGTTCTTCTCTTATCAAACTCTAATCTTGTTTTTCTCCACTTTCTATTATCAGTTTCTTCATAAACTTCATCTATTATTTCATTAATTCTTTTATCTTTCATAATTATTTTTCTCCTAATTCTTTGAGGGATTTTATCCTTTCCCTAATATTAAATAAAGTCTTTTCTACATCAACTTCATCATCTTGTCCAATCCAAATACAATCATCTTTTAAAAACTTAATTTCATCTTCAATTTTAATCATGCCTTTTTTTGCTTTATTTTCTTTTAATTCAATTAATTCATAAATATAAGTCCAAACTTCCGGACTAGCCCTATCTATTTTTCTTACAATCATTTCTCTTATTGTCTTTTCATCTTGTTCAATTTTTCCAGATTTAAATTCTCCTATTATCATAGTTCATTCCTTGTTTCCAGATTTTTAATTAATTTATATTTAATCTTTCTTAGTTCTGAATCAAGCCAAGTTAAGTCAATTCCAACCATGTGTTCTGGAATATCTTTAGTTCTTATTACTACACAATCTTCAACTATATTAAATATTTCTTGTTTATTCATTGTAATATTATCATGTTAATATTGATATTATAATACTAATTTGTATTACTTTCTCCTAACATTTTCATTAATTTAGATAGGCATAGACTTGCCGAAAATCCTTTTTGTCCTTTCTTACAATTTACTTCCATTTCAATATTTCCATTATCTCTTTCTGTTTCTATAAATCTAAGAATTCTTTGATTAGCTTCTTTCATTCCTTGTTTCTTAACTGTTGAAATATATTTAGTAAAATCTAAAAGCTCTTCTTCATTTAACTTTTTACAAATATCATGCAATTGTATTCCTTCATTTTTAAGTTGTTTATCTCTATCTTTTCCAGCTTTAAATTCTCCTTTAGGTGCAACATGAGTGCAATCGTCTAGGTTATTGTTTTGTTTTTCCATAGTTTATTTTTCTCCTAATTCTTTAAGTTTATTTAATTCTCCTCTTAATTCTCCTGAATAAATATATCCATCTTTACATTCACATTTCTTAATCATCTTTTCCACATCTTCAATTTTAATCATGCCTTGACGAGTTTCTTCTAAAGTTCCTTCAAATAATTCAAAACTATAATGAGGGTCTTGATTATTAGCCGTATCTATTATTTCTTTCCAAATGTCTTTTAAGTTTTGTTTTTCCATTAGAACTCCTCCAAAGGATATTTTAATAATTCATCTTGTATTTCTTTCTCAACATAAATCCACCAAGAGAAACTATCTAACCTTTGGTTTTCTATTGGTCTTTTCCCTTTTATACTTTTAATAATCTTAACATAAGCTTTTCTTCTTTCTTCAAATTCTTCTTTTGTGTTTGTTTTAATCATCGTTTCTTTTCCTCATAATGTTTAATACCCCTACCTTTAGGCAGTGGGAGTATGTCATTTTTTCCTCTTAGGATAATCATCTTTAAATTTTTCATAACATTCTTTACATACAGTTACGCTATCGTTCCAGCTTCTCTTTCTTGGAAGTTCAAATTTTTCTTCAATTTTATTGCCACAAATCCAACATCCTATAAACATTATTTTTTCTCCTTTCCTACAGCATAACATCCTGTATCTGGAAGTTTTTTCCATTTAAATTTATAACAAAACCAACATCTTCCATCATCACAAAGAACATTAAAGTTCTTCTTACAATCTATACATTTTTGTGTTTTTCCCATTTTTTGCATTATTAAAACCCGATTGGATTTAACAGTTTATTAGACAAACCTTACTAAAAAGGTTATCCAATCAGGTAAGAGGTGAAAAAAATTTGTTTTTTCACATATTCTATTATTCACAATTGTTGACAATATAAGATTAAAAAATCTTATACTTGCTATCTCTTTATGGGAAATTACAATTTCATAGGGAAAGAGCAGCTTTAAAACCCTCTATTGAATATGATTATCTAAGGTTATATCATATTTAATTTTTTCTATTGCTTCCAGGAATTGTTCTTCTGTTATCATACCCGAACCATAAAACCAAAAAATGTTTAAGCACCATCTATCGTTTTTATTAAGAGAGTAATTTGCCATTCCTTCTCCTTTGCACTTTGCTTTCTTGAAATTCAATAGATTCATCGGGCTTTAATTCAACTTTTGTTTTTATCATTGGTATAATTGCACTTCTTCTTTTATTTTATTAGTATATCCACATTTCTTACAGAAAAATCCTTTTTTTGTTTTAGATGTTCTCGAGCTGTTACAATTTGGACATTTCATTATTTTCCTCCCATATACATGTTTGTTCTTTCTAATCCACCAAACCCTATAAATGTTTTTGGGAATGAAATCACCCAATCTCTAAAATATTTTTTATTAACAAAAAAGAAAATACCACTATAATTAACCTCTCCTTTGGGGTTTATAAGATAATTAACATAGTTTCCCAACATATTTGAAACAACAAATACGGGAATTATTTTGAAAAATTTATTTTGTTCTCTAAAACCATCTATAACTCTTTTACAATGATTATTTATCTGGTTAAATCTAAATGGAAATTTGTTATCTCTTGATATTGTTTGAACTTTTAAATAACCTACTTGTAATGGATATTTATTATCTTTTTCCTCTATCAGCAAAACATTATTATCATCAATAAATGCTAGACAATCTTCAGTTGTCATCTGAATAACTTTATATCCAAATTCTTCTAATACACTCTTAACCCAACTTTCTCCTAAATCTGCCATTTTAAATTTGTAAATACCCCTTTTCTCTTAAAACTTCTTCAATCTCATCTACATTTTCCTGAATAGATAAGTTTCTTAATTTTGTTTTTTTGCTATGAGTTACATAAATTATACTGTCTTTTTCTAAAGAGGTTATTATCTGACTTATTCTAGAATAATTAACTTTATCAAATTTTTCGTTAAGTATATATTCATCATAAATTATTTTGCTGTTTATAGCATGCTTTTTTATATGTAATTGATATATTATATTTAAAATATCTAAGTAAAGTTTTGGCTGGTCCCTAAGTAAAGATTTCATATAATCTTGCAACAATATATCGTTAACCTCTTGTGTTATCTTAATTGTTATTTTATCACAATTTCTTTTTTCACACTCTTTTGCAACATTATTTAATAGAATTAAACCATACCTCGCATCCTGTCCTTGATTTACACTTATACCCGAAATATATTCCAAAACTCCCTCTTCTATTTTTTCTGGATAAATTGCACCATCTGTAATTCTCTTTTGCAAAATTTGAACAATCTCCGATGGCTCATATCTTTTAAAAATCATATTATCTCTAGTCAAGGAGCTTTTTGTGTTGTCTTTTAGTTTGTTTCTTATATTTGGGTCATTAGAAACAATTATATATCCAATATTGCTTTTTTTTGATTCTGTTAGTTCTTTTGCTTTAAAATCAGAAAAACAAATATCTCCTCCAAGTCTTGATATGGTATAAAGAGTATTATTAAGCTCTCCATCTTTCAGTTCATGAGCTTCATCTAAAAAAATTAATAAGTATAACCCCTTTACACATAATCTCTTTACAATTTCATTATAGATGTCACTCGAGGTATTTGGCATTCTATCATCTTGAGAAATCTGAGAATAAATCTTTTTTAGAACTTCATATTTTGTTTTACTCTCTGAACATTTTACTTTAATAATTTTTAAATTGAGCTCTTTTTCTTTTGCAGATTTTTCCAATTCTCCCAGGACATGATTGATACAGGTAGTTTTTCCTGTTCCAACAGAACCATAAACAATAAAATTAGGCAGCGATGGATATTCTTTGAATAGATAAGATAATTGAAATACTAATTCTTTAATTTCTTCATCTCTTCCGACGATATATTTAGGAACATAATCAATAGACAATAATTCTTGATTCTTTACTATACTGCTGATATTATTAAATAACATAATATTATTAAATATATACTATTTATAAATGTTTGCTTTTATTAAATACTATTAAAAAATAATAGCACATTGTATCAATTTTAAAGTAATAAATTTTATTATTTAACTTTTTAATATTATACCTCATTTAATCATTTAGATTTTTCCATCGGAAATGAACGGGGGGGGGTAGAGGCATTTTGATTAAATAGCTAAATGAAATGAACAATCGAGCCCTGGTGCTGTGTTTTTCTCTTTCTTTTTTGTTAAAAAAAGTAGTTTAATAATATACTTCTTACTAAAGGTAACGGCTTCCCGTCGTTTAGCTATTTAATGAAAGGTCTGGGGTATTAAACAAAATATACCAATACTTCAATCAAAGGTAAACATATTTTGCGTTAGTGTTAATATCTTTCAATCATCAATAAATGCCAGTTCACAAATAATTATAGAAAAACACATTATTTAAATCTTCTTAAAATTAGTAATTACTTTATAATAGTTATTGACTGCTCAATTTCTCATAGAGCATCTTACAGTATTCAAAATCAGATTCTTGAGCCTTATCACGTTGCATCATCCTTGAACGAGCTTTAGTGGCATTAATGAAACCATCTATGAGCCTGGGAGTTATCAGAACGCTATTTGAAATATTAATATCTTTAAGGTATCTTACATATTCTCCTATTTTTCTTGCCAAATCCTCGCTTACCTTGACTGTAGGGATGTTTTGTTTAGTAGTTATGACTATTTCCCTTAACTTATTGATTATTTCATCCTCTCGGTCCCTTAAAACCATTCTTTCAGCTATATTTGGATAAGATGAGCTGTCTGCAGGATAGATTGCAAGAAAAAAATGAAATCTTGAGAGTAGAGGAAAATCCTTAGTAAAGGATAATTGAGCCTGTAAAGGAACCTCTCTTATCAATTCAGGGGTAGGCGGATTGCAAAGACCGCAGATATTTACCTTGGCAGGGTAGGTGTAATGTTCCCCATGCTTATCAATCGTAACTGTTCCATTTTGCATAGCTTCTAAAAAAGCCATTCTTAATTCTTTTTTTGTTTTATCTAGTTCATCAATATAAACCAAGCCTCCTGACGACCTGATTAATTTTTCTACGGCCCCTTTTGGAGTTGCTTCTTTTTGAATTATTGCACTTCTTCCAAGCATTACTTTATTTATGAATTGTGCCAAATCGCTTTTTCCAGTTGATGACCCACCTACAACTAAGTAATGAAGTCTCTCATTTGATTCAGGATTAGAAAACATCTGCAATGTTAATAATTCCTTTATTAATTCATTTCCAATTATATGAGGAGCAATATAAGAACTCAATTGAGACATAGTCTCCTGAGAAGGTAATTTCATAGTTCTCTAGGTTTATGTTTATTTGTTATCCATTCTGTGATTGTTCTTCTTGGAACAGGGGTATTCATATCAGATAGGATTCTAAATATTTTCCTATTACCCAAACCCCTACTATGTAATTCCATAGATTTACTATAAATCATACTTTTATAATCAAACTTTTTTATATCTTCAATTAATCTCTTATTTTTTCTTTCAATAGTAAAACCAATGTATTCTAAAAACCTTTTTCTTTGTTTAGCTTTTTGAATTCTAATCATAAAACAGTTAGATTGTTTGACAAAATTATTTTCTATTTCTAATTTATTTAATAAATAAGAAACTTGTTTCAGTCCATCTGGATTCACAGAAGAAGCGCTAACTATTCCTTTACCCACATAACCTTCACTATCAAAAAAACCTTTTAAAAAACTACTGATTATTTTTTTGTTTTTGCTATTTAATATTTCATCAGGAATATTCCATTTACGACTTCTAAATAAACTATTGTTTAAGTCATATTTAAGAATATCCTCAAAAGCTCTTTTTGAACATATCTCTCCTAAATATAATAATTTATTTTTTGGATTAGGTCTTCTTATTTTCCTATATCTAACAAAAATACCATAAGTTTCATATAGGCACATTCCAAAATAGTTAACAAACTCTTTATCCGTAGCACATAAAATTATCCTAAAACCCTTAGGTGCAACATGTCCATCACCACAAATAACTCCAAACATATACGATTTTTTTTCATTCATTTCCTTTTGAAGAACGATATTACTTGAATTTGCATCACTTATTTTATTTTTAGTTTTTATAGAATGATGTTTATCTTGCATTGGATTTAAATATTTAGTATAAATCATAGGTAGAATTGTTGGAAATTTTTTTCTTGAGTTACTAATATTAATCTTAGCTTTTTCAGAAAAATGATATGTTCCTTTTCTTTCTTTATTCGCACAAGATTTACATCTTCCTACATTACCACAAGGATTACCACATTTACATTTACTCGTCATTTTTCCCTCTTCTATTTATTTGAGTAACTAATAAAATTTTAAGTGGAAATTTAAACCATAATTTTCCAATAGAAGTTTCATGCACATCATATGCAAACTTTTTTCCAAATATAACCGCTTGGGAGAATGCTCTTATTTTTTTAAAGTCCATATATTTATATTGTAAATCAATAAATTCAAACTCATCATCTATATTTTTAAATAATATTGCAGTTCTTTTAGATTTTCCACTACCTGTAAATTTTAACTTATCCTCGTTAATTAAAGCATAGCAAATTTCAGTTTCCATAATTTTTAGGATAAGAATATCCAAACCCCCATCTTGCAGGAGTAGGAACA
>Ga0209518_1002135_pt1 | contig 19236 bp, 25 predicted proteins | sample RifGroB1_FD_183993 | JGI IMG/M metagenome (GOLD analysis project Ga0209518, IMG submission 183993) | Groundwater microbial communities from Rifle, Colorado, USA - Groundwater B1 (SPAdes) (version 2) | ecosystem: Environmental > Aquatic > Deep subsurface > Groundwater | place: Rifle, Colorado...
GGCGGGTGGCTTTCTCGGTGGTGACCTTGATCAGCACCTCAGCCGGTTGAGTAGACGAGAAGCCGAGGCCGCTCAGTTGATCATCGACAACCGGGCACTGGGTCTTGTTGCCCAGTACCTCGAAGACCTTGCGGTGCTTGTCCAGATCGTTGCGCAGGTACTCGTTGTAGATGCCCCGGGCCGGAGTATCGTTCTTGCAGCCTTCCAGCATGAACAGCCAGTGCTTGTTGCCCACCGCCTGGTCATCCCAGTGGTTAGGGCTGAGCATGACGGTGTTGACCTTGACGAACTGCTCGGTCTGGATACCCCAGGCATGCTTGCTGCTGCAGGTTGGCGAGAGGAAATGCTCGATGGTGAACTGCCCCTTCTTCAGGGTCACTTCAGCCACCTTCACCCATTGTTTGTTGCTGAGCGCTTTGGGGTGGTCGTATTCGAAGATCTGACCACCGAACTCGATTTCAGCCTTGAAGCCACTGACGGTGCCTGCACGGAACTGCCAGTTGTGGATCATGCAGGTGTACTTGCCTTCCGGCATGCGTGCCAGAGCGGGGAAGGTGATGTTTTCTACCGGGATGTAGCCATGAGGGGCTGCAGCCACGTAGTCCACGTCTTGCACGCCCCCCGAAGCGCGGTGGTTGCGGTGGTTCCAGCCTACTCGTTCAGCATTGCCATAAATGTCGTTGGATTCTTCCGTACAGGCCTTGCTGCTACCGGGCATGAACACATGCAGGTCCATCAAGGAAGTGTTGGGACGCTCGTGGTTCCACGAATGAGTAAAGCGGAACACCCCGTCCACTCGGCCGCCGCGCGCCTGAACTGCCTGACGCATCACGGAGTCGGTCATGTTGCCGTTGTAGCTCCAGGCGAAGTTGTTGCTCCACTTGAAGATGGGCTCCACCTCAGCATGTACCGGGGCAGTGAGGCTGACCAGACGGGCTTGGTGAGCGCTCTTGAAGAACATTTCCATGCCTTTGGCTTTGGGCAGTATGGAGGCCATGAAGTCTTCCATACGGATTTCTTCAGCCTTGTCGGTAGCCGGCTTCTGCGTGGGTACGGCAGACAGCAGCAGGCTTTCCAGGCCTCCTTTCATCTTGCTGCGCACATCGTTGTCCACCCACAGGACGTTGTTCACGCTCACATCGGAGATGCGGGCATGACGACGCTCGAGTGCGGATTCCAGACCCAGATCGTTGATGGTCTTGACGGCGTCTTCGATCATGCGCGGAGTGATCAGGGCAGTCGGACGCTTGTAGTTGGCCGGAGCCACCTTGGCCTCGAAGCTTTTGACCGCAGCTTCCAGCTCCATGCCCTCGGACAGGTCCTGGATCAGGGTACCGATGACGGTGTTCTTGAAGCGGGCATAACCCTTGTGAGCGCTCTGCCAGACGAACAGGTTGCGCGCCTGCTCGGTGGTCAGGGTTTGGTACATCTGCTGCTGGCCATGGAACTCTTGGAGTACCTGCAGGAACTCTTGGCCCCGATACAGGCTGTTGTTCTGGATCAGATCCAGTACATCGGTGAAAGCCCGTGGCTTCAACTCGGTCAAACCACGCTTGAACAGTTCTGCCGAGGTGTTGTAGTTCCCGATGAGCTGTGCCGGGACAGTCGAATGGTGCCTGGAAGTCACTTGACCATGGAAATGGTTCCAGGTCAGTACGGAACCATCATTCAACTGTTCGTAGTTGGTTTCCTTGCCGTAACTGCGTTCCTTGGTACGGAACAGGCTGACGATGGGTCGGTTCACCACAGCTTCATGAAGAGCAGCAGCCACCACATCGTAAGGATAGTCCAGTTCCTGGACATCCCAGATGGTTTGCAGCTTGCCATCGATCACTGCAACCACGTTGCCGAGGTTCTTGATGAAGTTCCAGCAGCAGGAGCAGTCATGCTCGGTGCGTTCACGGAAGATCGGGTTGGTACCTTCGGGGAATGCAGCCAGATAGTACGCCCAAAGAGCATCCTTGTCCATGTCGACGACGAACAGTTCCTGCTTTGCAAGCTCGTTGTAGCGGGTATGGATTTTCTGGGAGAACTTCTTGAATTGGGACATGGTGTTTCCTTACTTGGTTGGGTTGAAACTACTTGAGTAGAGGACGAGCAGTGATTAAGGCTTCATTGAGTAGTTGCGCGTTAATTGAGCTGGACGGAACTTGAGGCAGCAACTGATCCAGCGCTTTCACACACAGGGTAAGGGCACGGATGTAGGGCACTCGGGGATCGGCAGTCTTGTCTTGTTGGTTCAGCTGTTCCAGTACTGTGTTCTGGAACATCATCAGCAAGCTGAACATGTGGTTTGGCTCGTCGATCGGCACCTGATGCTCGATGTAGCTGATGGCATCGGCTACGGAATCCATGATTGGGTACAGGGACATGTGTTCCGGACGCTTCAGGGGAGCGTCACACAGCTTCAGGGTGGGGGACATGGGTCTTGTTCTCGTGTTCGTTCGGGTGGTCCAGCAGATACTGACGGCTGGCCTTGAGGAAGATGTCGATGCGGTCTTGGGGACACAGGTGAGCTATGTAGTCAACGACCGCCGACTCATCCAGCGGCACGGAGGCCGCCTGCTGGACTGCTTCAGCGCCTTTGGCTTCCATCAGAATGCGGCGGACTTCCCAGCGACTGATGCCAAAGGCATGAGCCATTTCTTCCTGGGTACAACCATCGGCCTTGAACTTGAGCAGCTGACGAACTTCATCTTCGTTGAGGTGATAGGGATGCAGGGACATGGTGGGTACTCGAATCAGGAGGAAGGAAAGGCGGCTTGCAGGTCTTCCAGGGTTAAGTCATTGCGTTCGATGAACTGCATGATGGCGATCTGCTCGACGAGGTAACCCAGGCCAAGCCCGTGTTCACGTAGTACTTTGCCGATGATGGCGGTACTCACAGGGCCATCTCCCGTTCGACGTCCACGACGTCGTAGGTGACGCCGTTCTTCTTGCGGTACTGCCAGCGGGCGAACTCGTAGCCGACCTCGTCCAGATCGGCGTAGGTGGCCTCGTTCTCCGGCTTCTTCAGCAGGTCCGGCAGGAAGCCCAGCTTGGCCGCCAAGTGGCCGGCGGTGACGAGGAAGTGCTCGCCGTAGCCGTATGCCTTGTCGGACTGGCCGACTACCTCGCCGTCCACCCAGAGGGTCACGGTGTGGTAGGTGTTGCCAGCCGACTTGTCGAACCCGCGGCGGGCGTTGATGTGGATGGTCATGGCTCAGTCCTCATTTTCGGTAGCTGGTGCCGTTCATGAAATTCAGCCAGCGCTGGGCGCCAGCCTCGGTCTTGAAACCGGCCTGTTCCTTGTCCCATAGATCGCAGACGAACCACGGATGACTGTCGTAGGGGCGGAATTGGGGCAACGAGTACGCCAGCCCGGTGTGGAACTGCGGGTGCTTGTACAGCGTGACGCCGTCGGTCCTGTCGATCCGCACGATGCAGGAGTCGAGGATCGCCGGCCCACCAGTGGAACGGCTGCTGTAGATCAGCAGGGGCACCTTATGCTGACCCGTGGAACGGCCGATGCGGCCCAGTACGTCGTATTCCTCCATCCACGCCCTGCCGGTGTCTTGGTCGCCGTACCACAGGCGGACTCTGGATTCGGTCGCGAGGAGGTTGTTCAAGGTGGAGGCGACCGCATCATTGGTACCGGGGTGCAGCCAGAGCTGGCCGACTTGAACGGGTTCTGGTCGGGTGGCCATGTCACACCTCCTCTTGGGAAAATACGGGCATACCCTCAACAAACGGCCCGTCTCGGTCGATCACCAACCAGTCACAGCCATTGTTCAGGGCGAGGTGGATCAGCTCCGCCAGTGCACCGTGTCCTTTGTGGTGGGTCAGGTATTCGGTTGCCCCGTCCCCCTCGGCGAGGCAGACCCGCCAGCCCAGGGTGTCAAAGGCAACGCAGCCAATCTGGTCAACTATCAGTTGCGAGGACGCATGAGCGCGGTACCACTGGCCGACCCGGTGCAGGACCTGGTCTTGCAGAAATTCTTGGTACGTGGGCGGCAGGTGGGCACGGTTAACGACGAGGGTGCGCTGGATTTCAAGCTTCCGGGGCATGGTTTATTCCTTTGATCAGACAGAATTAGAATATCGGCTCTGTATAGTAAAGAAAGCCAATTTCTGGATGTTTAGTATATCGGGTACACATTCTGGAGAAGTCTGGGAGAACTTCTCACAGCAACAGGCAAAGAGTGTGCAGCTCAGAGGGAAGGGAGGCCCATTCGATAGCTTCCCAATGGCTACCAGAAGTGGGAAAGCACCATAGGAAGGCGCAATGGGTATACCCTTTGGAGCTGCGCACCAATACATCTCCAGGGCCACCTATGTCGTGAAGTTTTCCTGCTGTGCGGGAAGTCTCACCGATCTGTTCTATGTCCCTGAACAGTCTGTTATCTGTATGGGCCATGACTGTCTCGCTTTTGTGCTATCTGCTGCAGTCCGCTGAAGAAAAAAGAACTGGAGATCCCTCAGGGGATCTCCAGTTCGACTCACACAACGCCCGGAGGGCGTCTGTTAAGAATGGGACTATTCCACTGCTTCATTGCAACTTTCACTGAGGCAGATGAAGGGGCCTTATGCAAGCATCTGGAGCAGATGACACAGTACAAACCTTCTGTTTCTTCCAGTTCTAGTTGAGTGTTCCCACAGCATTTGCAGGGATTGAGAGGTATTTCAGAGGGTATTTGGGTGCGCATGCTCACCTCAGCTGAGTGCATAGTTGCTGTTCCTGATGTATTGGCTCAGGTCCTGGGACAGCTTGGGATAGCTGCCATTGGGACTGTTGTGCAGCTGGTTCATGATGTCACTGAGCACTTCGGCATCGGCCAGCTCGGCCAGAATCTCCTTGTACCAGTAGCGCACCCGATTGACGTTGTTGGCATGGGCTCCGAAGGAGTCATGGATGGTGATGATCGGAAAGGGCTTGTGCTCCAGCAGCTGGTTCACTATGCGTTTGAGGCACAGCAGGTGCTCCGTACTGAGGCCCTGTAGATCCTCGCTGGTGAGGTGCGACAGGATCACCGCAGAGGGCATGCGGGTACGCTCGAACAGCGCGCTGTAGTAGGCCGCAGCGTTGCTGAGAGGGCCTGGCACCGCACCCATGTGACGTTCCAGCAACATGGCTTCCAGCTCGTCCATGAGCCAGTAGGCACTGGCACTGTCGTAGTTGCAGCGTCGGATCATTTCCCGAAGGATGAATCCGTCGATCGAGTGCACCACGTTGGCCACATTGCTGCGGCCCTTGTCGGTGCCCTGGTTCTCGTACCAAAGGTAGGTAAAGCTGGCTCCGTCCAGCTCGTCCACCTCGATGCGGCCTTCTTGTTTGGTCATCACCTTCACCTTGGCTTCGAAGCCATCGGGCAGCTGCCAGCAGTGCGCCAGTGCACCTGGTTGCCACGAAGCCAGCAGGTCCTGCAGCAGCTCCCATGCTCCCGGGGCAATGGTATTCACCGCTTCGTAGAAGGCTTCCAGCTCCGGGGTATCCTCACCGAACACCACCTTGGGTACCCGCTGACTGCCGTAGCAGCTGGTCATCAGGGCAGCTTTCGACAGGGCTCGAGCGATGACGCAAGTACCTCCCAGAATCACGTTCATGACCGTGTTCAGGTCGGTGTAGGCATCGGCCCTGACGTCGGGGTTGATCAGGCCAGTGGCCTTGGCTCCGGCCATGCAGCCGGTCAGCACCGACATGATCTGAACCGTGTTCTTCACAGTGGGGCGTTAATCCACTGCCGTATCTGTAGGTCGTGGAAGGTTCCCAAACACGTAACCTTTCAAGGGTTTAGTCTTGGCGGTTTGGTGTTCATTGGAGTAATGGAAGCGGTGAATCAGCTGACGCCGAGTCACCCCAAAAAACGCTGCCAATTCCTCTTTGGTTTGGGAAAGCACCTCGGTATATACCCCATCTGGAGTGATGAAGTACCAAGGTTTGAATCCTGAGTTGTCCGTACCATGGTGAGCTTTTGCGGGGTTTTTGGTACCCCGAATCTTCTCGGCTGTTTCAGCGTGAGCCTTTAGCATTGCAGGTGTCCGGTTACCCTTATACCTACGACTGCATGTGGCGGCTGCCTTGGTACGATCAATAGAGATTCCCTTGTTCCACGGTGCACTCCCGAATCTGTCGTGAGTTCTGCTGCGACGATTCAGCCAATCAGGAGATTGCACACAGCCATTCTGTACGATGAATTCGTATTCAAAGGCCATGAGTTCTTCTCTGGTTGGGAAGGTTTTCACGATGGTTTTACTTACGTTTCGTGTGTCTTTCCTATCTTCTGGAAGACCTACCCCTGACCCCATGTAGGTGGAATCAAAATGAGGGTCCAGAAGGGTAGATCGAGCACCGAAATACTTCTTTCCGTCTGGAAACGTGAGTAGGTACGCATAGTGATTCATCTGATGACTCCTTGATCTGGAGTTCAGATTATACCTTCTGAGGTACAGATTCTGCTACGCATTTCTACGCAGACGAGACTATATCTTCACCCGCGTGGGGTGCTCCGCACTTCGGAAGCACTTGCTTCCTACGGACTTCATCTCCCGGTCTGGGCGGTATGTCCTAGTCGTTGAACCTTCCGAGGGATTCCTCCCAAGGCTTGGCTGCTGATTGTCTTTTACCCTGTCGAAGGCAGTCAGACTTCCCAGCAATTCACGGAGTTTTCGACAACCATTGCTGATTGAAGGGGCTATCACTTAACCCGAGCAGCTGGCATCCATGGCCACGATGTGCCCGGTGGGAAGATGCTTCTGGGCCTTGCGGATGGCCATCACGGCCTTGATGTACAGCGGCTTGGAGTCGGCCTGGGAAGCCAGTTGCTCCAGCTGCCCGAGGTTGTCCAGTGCCCACTGGATACGGTCTTCGAAGATCTTCTTGTCGAGGCTGATGTTGTCACCAGCATTCTGGTCTGGACCAAAGTTGTTGGCAGCATCGATCAGCAGGTACTGGAATCCGGTGTAAGACTTGAAGGTCATGATTTCTTCCTTGGTTTGGGTAGGCCTATAAGGCCTTGTAAGACGTTTTGAGGAGGGGTGCAAGCACCCCTGTGGGGTTAGATACCGGCGACAATCTCCTCATCTGCAAGCTCTAAAGAAGCTTTTTTAAATGAGGTCGATTGGTAAGAGATGTGGTAACCCACGGTGTACAGCCGGCCCCGCTTGTCCCACTTGTGGGTGAACCACATGCGGTTACCTTGCTTGGCCAGCAGGGTGTAGTACTCATAGGACTTGGTCTTGAAGCCCAGCCAGTTCTCCTGCTGGATTCGGGCTTCCTCCTTGGCCTGCCAGTTGGTCAGCACGACGCCTTCCTCAAGGGCAGCCTGCTGGATGTTTTCCATGGTGATTGGGGTGTTCGGCTGTTCTTCCACCGCGCACAGGAACTCCAGATCGAAGCGCAGGGGAATAGCGTTCTGCAGGTTGATGACATCGAGGCACAGGTCCCCGTTGTGGTGGTTGCCCTTGCCCAGCAGCAGCGAATCGTTGTGGGTGTAGTACCCGGATTCGTGGTTGCAGGTCACGGTTTTCGGGGGGCAAACCAACGGTGGCAAAAACGTCGCATTATCTATGGAGGCTGCCAGCCCCTCGCTCAATTCGAGCTGGCTGACCACCTGCAGGCTGGCTTGCCGGCTGGGCTTGACGATGTCGAAGGCATCCGTCTCGCAGAGCACTGCGAGCAGTTCTGCGATGGTGGTGAGGCTCTCCACCTTATCGCTGAAGCCCAGCCTGCCGGCCAGCTGGGCACTGATGCTGGTAAACAGTACGGGAACCTGGCAGTAGGCGATGCCGGTGAAGATGGTGGTGACCAGCTCCTCGAGGTCCAGCTGGACCAGCTGATCCAGTCGGGCTCGCTTGCTGGGATACCAGTCTTCCTGCATCCACTCCGTGATCAGCTCCACCCCTTTGCTCCGCCTGGCGGCGTTCGCAGGGGTTGCGCTGATCTCGTCGCGGATGCGGCCATCGATGTGTTTCGGGTTGAAGCGTTTCTCGTTGATGATCTGCAACTCCTTGGGAGGCAGGTGCAGCTGGAAAGGTTGCTCAATGCTCATGGTTCGTTCCTTCTTCCTGTCTATCCCACTGGTTCGCGGCCCCTCGCCCGGGGCCGCGTGTAATTACTGTTACGACTGTATTCACAACAGCCAGCCCTGCGCGCAAGCGCGCTCTTACTGGCTGTCTGCACACAGGCAACGGCCCCATACTTTCCCGTTGGGAAAGCACAGGGCCATGGTTTGATCAGTAGCGCAGTTCCCAGACGCCACCCTTGCGGGTAGCCATCTTGGGCACGGAGATGAAGCCCTGGGCACGGGCCTTGGTGATGGCAGCAGCGAGGGTACGGGCAGTAATACTCATGGGATTTCTTCCTTGGTTTTAGGGGATCAGAAGGGAAAGGTCAGGTACTCAATAACACTGCCACAGGTAATACCCAGCAGGGTACCAAGGATCAGCAGTTCTTCAGGGATCATCAACACTGGTACAGCTCTCGTGCGGTATTGAATCCTAGTTGGGCATAGTGGTTCTCCAGTGCCGTGGCATAACTGGATTCCACCAGTTCGAGGGATAACAGCTCGTCCTCGTTGCTCACCACCACCACGGTATACGGCGTGAGGTCATGCAACTGGGGAATGCGTGCTTCCTGAGTTGTGCAGGGATAACGGGACATATCACAGTCCCCACATCAGTTGATGCAACTTCATACGTGACCAGCGATACAGCCGCCCATCCCGGGTATTCCTGCGCAGTATTTCCAATGCCCAGTGATAGTCTTCCGGACTGCGTATTGCTATATGCGCAAACTGCTCGATGATCAGCAGTAGATCACTGCGCTTGAGTCGCCACTTGTATAGGGCCTTGCGGAGTTTCTTGATCATGGTTTCTTCCTTGGTTTGGTTTGGTTTAGTGCAGGGTATGGATCAAGGCATAGTCTGCCCCGAGATCTTTCAGTTCTTCCACGCAGTCCATGACGTCTTCTTCGGGACAGGTGCGGACATCAATTACTACTTCCTTACCATCAGGAAGTTCACCAATGGCTTCGATGATTTTAAGCATGGGATTCTCTTTGGTGTCTGTCTGCATCAAACGACAGGCCCCACACCCCTCAAGGGATGTAGGGCCTTGGTGTATTGCTGGATCAGAAGCCCAGACTGTTCGGGTCCACTTCCTTGTCGGCCAGTTGGAAGTCCAGCTCGATGACCTTGGCCAGTGCTTCCAGACCTCCTTCCTGCTTCAGACGTTCGATCACTGCTGCCTCGAAGGCCTTGCTGTCCTTCAGCGGAATGGAGCCCAGCTTGCGCTTGCCGTTCGGACCCGGGATGTAGATGTTGATGAAGGCCGTAGCCTTCCAGCTGTCGTCCTGATCCTGCTGACCACGACCGCCACGGTTGCTGCCTTTACCACCAGATACGTATGCCATGATTTCGTTCCTTCACGTGAGTTCGAGCAGACACCATTGCCTGCTCTTGATTGATTCCACCCCTGCGCGCAAGCGCTGGTTCAGGCCAACACAATTTTACCGGTGTTCATGGCCTGGATCTTGGCTGCCTGCATGGCCAGCCGACGCGGTGAGAGGGTGCTGACGGGCCTCTGAGCCTGCTCCTGACGCTGATGCTGGGCACTGGCTACCTTGGCCTCAGCCAGTTGCAGCTGCCGCTGGGAGACTGCGAGCTGAGCTTCGAGACGATCAAGGTTGGCTTGCAGCAGTTCGATACGGGCCAGCAGTTGGGCCTTGGTTTCACGGGTCATGAGACTTCTCCTTGAGGTGTGAGATGGGCACAGAAGTGTGTGCTCACCGATTCCGCTCCTACGCGCAAGCGAGGAGGAGAAAAGGAGGGAACATATCGGGTGCATATCGGTACGGGTGTGTAGTCAGAATGACAACGGAGGAGTGGAGGGCAGAGAAGGGAATTACTGAATCCCAAGGAATCTCTGTCTTCTCCCCTCTCTAGGACTCACTGTCTCAGTGTGTAGATGTGTAGAGGTGTGTAGAAAAGAACTTAGCCTACCCCGAAGGGTAGGCCAGTACTGGTTAGGCAGCAGGGAGTGCAGGTTGAGGAGCGTCGAGCAGCGCAATACGCTTCTCGAGTTCACGGAGTTCGGAGCTGAGTTCCACTTCGGTGGACTTCAGCATGTGCTGGGAGTGCAGGCGAGTGGTGTTGACACCATCTTCGATGATGCCAAGGGATTCGTCTGCGACATCGACGACGCGATGTACGAGGCCGAGCAGCTTGGTGATGGTGTTGAGGAAGCCAGGCTTATTAGCGGACATGGGTAGTACTCCGGAGTAGTAAAGGTGATGGATTGGATCCAGTCCCGCGCGCAAGCGCAGGTGGGGTAGGCACGGAGGTGAGGATACGGAGCAGTGGGGGGGGGGTAGTCCGGAATTTGAGTTGGTGACTGTCAGTACTGGGTTCATAGGCAAAAATAAAATTTCCCCAAAACCTGCAGACTTTTCCACTGCGTGACTGTCCTGAAAAAATTAAAAATCACTATTCTCCAGCCTCTTTCCCTATACTCAGCCGATACACTAACTGCACTGGTTTCTGTCTATGCACGAACTCACTGTTGAACAATTCAAGGCTGCGCTTCCCGACAAGGTGAAGAAGTCAGTCAACCCTGAACTGGTCCAGCAAGTCATCGATACCCTGTCCGATCCCGACATGTACGAGCAGTACCGGGATAACTTGCTCAGTTATACCTCGGTGATGAAGGACGGCAAGTTTCGGGTATCCCAGTACATCGATGCGGTGAAGTACGTCAGTCACAAGCTGATGGGCTGCACCAACATCCTGGCTTACTCCAAGACCTTTCCACAGAAGATTGCCCAGTTCCAGGCCCAGGGGGTCAGTGACAAGGACATTGCGTCCTATGTGACGGCCTACAACAAGAGCAAGCTGGTCAACCTGATCTTCGAACAGACGTTGATTCCCAGCTATGTGCTGAATGCCGACCTGTATCAGAAGGCCCTCAATGTGCAGGCAGAGCTGATGGTTTCCGCGAATAGCGAGAAGGTACGTAGCGATGCAGCCAACTCGATCCTGACTCACCTGAAGATGCCGGAAACGCAGAAAGTAGAACTGGATATCGGCATCAAGGGGGACAGCAGTATCGATGCCCTGCGGCAGACCACTCTGGAACTGGTGGCTCAACAGCGTGCCATGCTGGCGGCCGGAGCCATGAATGCCAAAGAGGTAGCTGGTCAGCGACTGGTGATCGAAGGGGAAGTGCTGGATGACTGAGGCTCCGACAGTACGGGCAGTGGACGACTGGCTGAACAATGTCAGCTATGCCGACGATCCCCACTATGTGCCCAGTGAATTCGCGCTGGAGTTCGTCAACTTCATCAAGCTGGTGAACGGTGGCAAGGGGGAGGAAAACAAGACCCCGGTGTTGCACTTCCGGATGCTGGACCAGGTGGCTGGCAAGACCGAGCGGATCGCCAACATGATCCACCGAGGTGCGGCCAAGACCACCATCATGGGGGAATACCTGTTTCTGTATCTGGCTTGCTTTGGTGGCTTGCCCGGGTTCGGGAATATCGAGCTGGCGCTGTATGTGTCGGACTCGATCGAGAACGGCGTGAAGAACATGCGCAAGAACCTGGAGTTCCGTTGGGAGAATTCGGAGTTCCTGCGTCAGTATGTGCCCCTCGTCAAGTTCACGGATATCCGTTGGGAGTTCCAGAACGCCGATGGCACCGTGTTCATCGTCAAGGGCTACGGTGCCAAGACGGGGGTGCGGGGCAGTAAGGAAATGGGTAAGCGTCCCAGGCTGGCAGTGCTGGACGACTTGCTAAGCGACGAGGATGCCCGTTCGGCTACCGTCATTGCGTCCATCGAGGACACGGTCTACAAGGCGATTGATTATGCACTCCATCCGACGCGCTCTAAGATCATTTGGTCTGGTACTCCTTTCAACGCTCGTGATCCCCTGTACAAAGCCATTGAGTCGGGCGCATGGCAGGTCAATGTGTATCCGGTTTGTGAGCGCTTCCCCTGTACGAAAGAAGAGTTCCGGGGGTCGTGGGAAGACCGCTTCAACTACGCGTACGTGAAGAAGCAATACGACAAGGCAGTGCTGGGGGGCAAGGTGGAAACCTTCAACCAGGAGCTGATGCTGCGCATCATGTCCGATGAAGACCGCATGATTCAGGACCACGATGTCTGCTGGTACAAGATCGATGCCATCCTGCGCAACAAAAGGCTGTTCAACTTCTACATCACCACGGACTTTGCCACGTCGGTAAAGGAAAGTGCCGACTTCTCGGTGATCAGCGTGTGGGCCTACAACAACAATGGTGACTGGTTGTGGGTGGACGGAATTTGTAAGCGGCAGCTGATGGACAAGAACGTGGATGAGCTGTTCCGTCTGGCCCAGATCTACCGGCCACAGGCGGTGGGCATCGAAGTGACCGGGCAGCAGGGTGGATTCATCCAGTGGATTCAAGGGGAGATGATGAACCGCAATATCTATTTCCCACTGGCTTCCGAGGGTAACGACGCTAAGCCGGGTATCCGTCCCAATACCAACAAGATGGTGCGCTTCAATACCGTGGTACCGATGTTCAAGGCACGCAAGATGTTCTTCCCGATCGAGAAGAAGAACAGTGTCGAGATGATTGAGTGCATGAACGAACTGAGTCTGGCGGCGGCTTCGGGATTCCGTTCCAAGCATGATGACTTCATCGACACCATCTCCATGCTGAGTTCGCTGAATCCTTGGAAGCCCACGGAAGAAGCGACATGGCAAGCCAGTCAGAAAGGGGACGGCCTATGGGAAGTGGACGTCGAAGAAGAATCCATGGATCGTATGGCGTCTTACATTGTCTAGAGGTAACTGAAGAATGAAGCTGTCGGAAATCTTTGATCAGTTGAGCTATGGGGAGCTGGCACAGATCAGCATGGGGGGTGTCGGGGATTCCGGGATCAACGAGTCCAACTGGGAACGAATCCTGGCCAGTGTGAACCTGGGACTGACGGAATTGCACTCACGCTTCCTGCTGAAGGAAGGCACTGTGATTGTTCCACTGGTTTCGGGTACCAGTACCTATGTCATGAACGGTGCTGCCATTCCCCAAGGGGACCTGTTGAAGATCGAACGGGTGTATGACGCCGAGGGGGTGGAACTGCCGTTGAATGCCGGGGGTAACAGTTACGATCCCCTGTACATCGGCTGCAAGACACCCAACTACAATACTTTGGTGGTGCCCCCGGCGGTCACTGCAGGGCCCTTGACCGTGGTGTATCGTGCACGGCACCCCACCATTGTCAAAGAGCTGGGCTACTTTGCTGCGGACCAGGTGGAAGTGGAACTTCCGGAGAGTCACCTGAATGCCCTGCTGATGTTTGTGGCCAGTCGCATCATGAATCCGATCGGCATGAACCAGGAGTTCCATGAAGGCAACAACTATGCGGCCAAGTTCGAGCAGGCCTGTCTGTTGCTGGAACAGCACAACCTGCGGGTAGATGTGGTGGAAGAGAACAGTCGCCTGTACCGGAATGGTTGGGTGTAAAAGAAAAGGCCCCCAATCAAGGGGGCCTGTTCCGGAAAGGTAGTGCCTCGCGGCAAGTTGATTCCTGTCAGGTTTCCGTAGCCTGAACCGGAGACTGGATCACCTCCTGAATGGAACTGATCCGACTATCTCACTATTTACCACTGTGGCCAAGACCCCCTTCACCCCGTTCTGTGGACGACAGCTCATCCACGATAGTCAGTTCCGGAGTGAGTACCGGAACAATGACCAGTTGCAGAAGGCGTTCGCCGGCATTCCAGGAAAAGATGCTGCCATCCTTGGTGCGCAAGGTGGCCAGCCATTCACCCCGGTAATCCGCATCGATGACGCCACAGGTGTTGTTGAGTTCCAGGCCGAACTTGGAACCAACACCCGAACGCGGCAGCAACAGGGCTACGTGACCCGGGGGAACTTCAGCGGCAAAGCCCAGAGGAATCTTCTTGGCTTCGTCGAAGACACTACCGCTTTCCGGCATGTAGATATCGAAACCACCAGACAGATCAGTGGCACGGGTAGGTACTTGGAAGTTGCTGTGGAGTGGTTTGATGTTCAATTACTGTTTTCCTTCGTGGGTTTGATTACTATGGGAACAATCACTATGACCAGGACCCTCCAGCATGTCCGATAAACCGGAAGAACTGAATATCCAGAGCAAGCCGCTGACGGATTGGAAGAATGCTCCAACCGTCGCGGAATTGAAACAGGATTACACCGACGCACAGAGCTATCACGATACCCACAAGGGCAAGATCGAAACCTGGCTGGATAACCTCAATGTTACCGGCAAGGCTCAGGTCAAGACGCCGGAAGGCAACTCCAAGGTTGTCCCCAAGCTGATCCGCAAGCAGGCCGAGTGGCGTTACGCTGCCCTGAGCGAACCTTTCCTGAGTACCTCGGACATCTTCAACGTGGCCCCCATTACCTGGGAAGACCGTGAAGCCGCAATCCAGAATCAACTGGTGCTGAACAACCAGCTGAATACCCGGATCAACAAGATCCGCTTCATCGACGACTACGTGCGTACTGCTGTTGATGAAGGCACGGTATTCGTGCGGGTGGGCTGGGAATACGAGGAGGAGGAGTACCAGGAAGACGTTCCCCAGTTCGAGTATGTGGTGAATCCCCAGGCAGCCCCGATGATGCAGCACCTGCTGCAGATGCAACAGCAAGCACCGGAACAGTTCACTGCCCAACCTCCTGAGATGCAACAGGCCCTGGCACTCTCCCAGCAGTATGGCCAAGCAGTCGAACCGGTGTTCGCAGGGTCCGTCACTGAAACCAAGATCCGCGTACTGAAGAACCAGCCCAGTCTCGAAGTGTGCGACTTCCGCAACATCGTGGTGGACCCTACCTGTCAGGGTGACCTGAACAAGGCCAGCTTTGTTATCTACAGTTTCGAATCCTCCAAGTCTGCCTTGGAGAAAGACGGCAAATACAAGAACCTGGGACAGATCAATGTCGAAGCCAACTCCATCCTCAGCCAACCCGACCACTCGACCGACGAGGGTGGCAAGACTTTCAACTTCAGTGACGACCCCCGTAAGAAGTTTGTCGTTCATGAATACTGGGGATATCGTGATATTGATGGTTCTGGGCGTGTTCAGCCTATTGTCGCTGCTTGGGTAGGCGACACCCTGATCCGTCTCGAGCTGAATCCCTTCCCGGACAAGAAGCTGCCATTCGTTTCTGTACCCTACCTGCCGGTGCGTCGCAGTATCTATGGTGAGCCGGACGGTGCCCTGCTGGAAGACAACCAGAAGATCATCGGTGCCGTGACCCGGGGCATGATCGACATCATGGGCAAGTCGGCCAATGGCCAGACCGGTGTCCGCAAGGATGCCCTGGATCTCACCAACAAGCGCCGCTTCGATAAGGGGCAGGACTACGAGTTCAATGCCAACGTGCATCCGGATCAGGCGATCTACATGCACAAGTACCCCGAGATTCCCATGTCGGCGCAGTTCATGCTGCAGCTGCAGAACATGGAAGCGGAGTCGATCACCGGGGTGAAGTCGTTCAGTCAGGGGGTATCGGGACAATCTCTGGGTGATGTGGCAGCAGGTGTACGCGGCGCACTGGATGCTGCGTCCAAGCGCGAGCTGGGCATTCTGCGTCGGCTGTCGGCCGGCATGGTGGAGATCGGTCGCAAGCTGATCAGTATGAACGCCGAGTTCCTGTCCGAAGAAGAAGTGGTACGGATCACCAATGACAAGTTCGTCACCGTGCGTCGTGACGATCTAGCCGGCAACTTCGACCTGACCCTGTCGATCAGTACCGCCGAGGAAGACAACAACAAGGCCCAGGAACTGGCCTTCATGCTGCAGACCATGGGCAACAACATGGACCCTGCCATGAGCCAGATGATCCTCGGTGACATTGCCCGTCTGCGCAAGATGCCCGACCTGGCCGAGAAGATCGCCAGTTACCAGCCGCAGCCTGATCCCCTGGCTCAGCGTCAGCGTGAACTGGAACTGACCAAGCTCGAAGCCGAAGTAGCCGAGCTGAATGCCAAGGTCATGCTGGATCAAGCCAAGGCTCAGGAAGCCATGGCCCGCGCCAAGCAACTGAATAGTGAAGCCGACCTGAAAGATCTGGACTTTGTCGAACAAGAGTCGGGTGTCAAACAGGAACGTGAACTTCAGAAGCACGGAGCACAGGCTGAAGCCCAGGCCAAGCTGAAACTCCTGGATCATGAACTGGCTCGCGGGGATAAGCGTGAATAAGTACTGAATAAACTTATTGAAGGTGGTGCACAATAAGTTATTTTGTATTACCTTACGGAACTAACACTCCCTATTATCTATTTCAGCAATGGTAGAGAACCAATGAACCCCAGCAATATCGAAGTCATTGAGAAGAACATCAAGGAAGCCAAAGAGATTGTTGCCAAGGGCGCAGCTCTGGAGCGTCTGTATTCCAACAAGGACTTCAAGACCGTCATCAGCAAGGGCTATCTGGAACAAGAAGCGATTCGCCTGGTACATGCCAAAGCCAATCCGGGCATGCAAACCGGCTCGCTGCAACTGGACATCCTCAAGCAGATCGACGCCATCGGTGCACTGACAGCTTACTTCCGTGGTGTGGAGCATCAGGCATTCCTGGCTGCTAAAGCCATCGAAGACGACGAGGCCACCCGCGAAGAACTGCTGCAGGAAGGTAACGACGAATGAGCGAAGCCCTCGACCAAGAAGTCCCTGAAGATGCTCAGGAAACTCTGGAAGAGGGTACCGTTTCGGTACTCGATCTTCCCGACGATCAACTGCCCAGCTTCGATACCCGCCAATTCACTGCAGAGCCGGAAACCAAGCCGGATGTAGAAGAAGAAGCGGAGGAAGAAGAATCTGCTGCGGATAAGCAATCCCCGCTGGATGCAGAAGATACCGCTGCTGGTGAGGAAGGCGACGAGGATGGCGAGCCGGCGAAGGCGAAGCCTGAAGCCAAGGCGGAGCCAGCCGAGAAAGCCGACGAACCCACCAAGACTGTGGATTACGAGGCGGAATACAAGAAGCTGTTCGCCCCGTTCAAGGCCAACGGCAAAGAGATTCAGGTCACTTCGGTAGAAGACGCCATTGCCCTGATGCAGATGGGTGCGAACTACAACAAGAAGATGGCTGGGCTGAAGCCCAACTTGAAATTGCTCAAGCTCTTGGAGAACAATGGTCTCCTCGATGAAGCCAAACTGAGTTTCCTGATTGACCTGGATAAGAAAGATCCCAAGGCGATCGGCAAGCTGGTTAAAGACAGCGGACTCGATCCGCTGGATATGGATGTCGAGAAAGAAAGCGAATACAAGCCGAAGACTTACACTGTTGACGACCGTGAACTGGCGCTGGATGAAGTCATTGAAAAGATTCAAGACTCTCCGACCTATGCTCAGGTCATCGATGTAGTCAGCAATAAGTGGGACGGCCCAAGTAAGCGTGTGATTGCCGACACTCCCCAATTGCTCAGCGTGATCAACGACCACATGGCCAGTGGCGTTTATGGCGTGATCAGCAAAGAGATTGAACGTGAACGCATGCTTGGTCGCTTGAATGGTTTGTCGGATCTCCAGGCTTACCAGAAAGTGGGTGACGCTATCCAGGCACGCGGCGGCTTCGACCACCTGTTCAAGGAACAGAGTCCAGCCCCTGCCAAGACCGTGGTGACGCCTCCGGTGAAACAGGAAGACCCGGCACTCCGTGACAAAAGACGGGCTGCAAGCCCAACCAAGGCAACGGCTCCGGTCGCTGGCTCCAAGGTAATCAATCCGCTGGACCTCTCCGATGAAGAGTTTGCCAAGCTGGGTAATCCCAAATTCATGTAAGTAAGAGGTAATACGCAATGGGCATTCAGTACAACCAACCTGGTGTGACCCCGTCCTCGATGGGCAACCAGCTTCAGACCGAGTACTTCCAGAAAGAAGCGCTCATCGAAGCACGCAAGGAACAGTACTTCAGCCAGCTGGCTGACGTGACTTCCATGCCGAAAAACATGGGCAAGACCATCAAGCGCTACCACTACCTGCCGCTGCTGGACGACGCCAACCTCAACGACCAGGGCATCGACGCTGCCGGTGCGGTGATCAGTGCTTCCCAGTACTTCGTCACCCTGCCGCGTCTGGTCGAAACCTACGCTGTCGAAGCCGATGCCACTGCGGCTGCCGCTGCGGTCAACGCCATCGAAGGTAGCACCGCCGTCAAGACCGGTGCGTCTACCCCGTGGACCGTGACCTTCACCAAGACCGTGCTCAACGCTGCGACCCTGGCTCAGTCCGACGCCGTGATCGCTGCCGTCAAGGGTTCGGTGACCAAGCAGGGTTCGGGCAACCTGTACGGCTCGAGCAAGGACATCGGCACCATCTCCGGCAAGCTGCCGGCCCTGAGCGAAACCGGTGGCCGCGTCAACCGTGTGGGCTTCAAGCGCAAGGAACTGGAAGGTTCCATCGCCAAGTTTGGCTTCTTCGACGAGTACACCCAGGAGTCCATGGACTTCGACTCGGACGCCGACCTCGAACGCCACATCAACCGCGAGATGATCAACGGTGCCAACGAGATCACCGAGGACGCCCTGCAGATCGACCTGCTGACCTCGGCCGGTGTGATCAAGTATGCCGGTGCCGCTACCCAGAACAGCGAGCTGGAGGCCACCGACGAAGTCACCTACGGTGACCTGCTGCGCCTGTCGATCGACCTCGACAACAACCGCACGCCGAAGCACACCAAGGTGATCACCGGTACCCGCATGGTCGACACCAAGACCCTGCCGGCTGCCCGTGTGGCCTACATCGGTTCCGAGCTGCTGCCGACCCTGCACGGCATGGTGGATCTGCATGGCAACCCGGCCTTCATTCCGGTCCAGCAGTACGCTGCTGGCGGTACCGTGCTGAACGGTGAAGTCGGTTCGGTTGGCCACTTCCGCTTCGTCGTGGTTCCGGAAATGCTCAAGTGGGCCGGTGCCGGTGGCGATGCTTCCGGTTCGGCTACCCACTACGAAACCAACGATCGCTTCGACGTGTTCCCGATCCTGGTCGTGGGCTCCGAGTCCTTCACCACCATTGGTTTCCAGACCGATGGCAAGACCGTGAAGTTCAAGATCACCCACAAGAAACCGGGTGAAGCCACTGCGGATCGTACCGACCCGTATGGCGAAACCGGTTTCATGTCGATCAAGTGGTACTACGGTTTCATGGTTCTGCGTCCCGAGCGCATCGCCGTGATCAAGACCGTCGCCGCGCTCTAACCGGCACCTGGGACCCGGCTTCGGCCGGGTTC
>Ga0209518_1002136_pt1 | contig 19208 bp, 34 predicted proteins | sample RifGroB1_FD_183993 | JGI IMG/M metagenome (GOLD analysis project Ga0209518, IMG submission 183993) | Groundwater microbial communities from Rifle, Colorado, USA - Groundwater B1 (SPAdes) (version 2) | ecosystem: Environmental > Aquatic > Deep subsurface > Groundwater | place: Rifle, Colorado...
GATATGTTAAAAGAAACAGAGGAGAATAAAAATTTAGGAACAGTTACGATAGTTGAAAATTTTGAATCTGCTGGTCGTCTTTGTTATCCAGAAATGTGTAATATCCGTTCTGAGATTGAATGTCTTAATTGTAAATCAACTGCTTTTTAAGGAGGAATAAATGAAGAAAATTATCTCTGTTTTAATTATGTTTTGTTTGTTTTCAACACCTGCACTAGCAGAAGACAAATGCGGAACGATTGGATTGCTCGCTGAGGCGGTTATGAAAGCAAGGCAAGTAGGTGTTCCTGCTTCAAATGTTTTTGAAATATTTAATCAAAACGAAATAGTAAAAATTATGATAATTGAAGCTTATAGCGAGCCAAAATATTTTAATGAAAAATTTGTTCAGTCTATTATTTCTGAATTTAAGAATAAGTGGTATCTTGAATGCCTCAAAATACAGAAATAAGGATAAATAAAATGTATACAATCACTTGTTCAGAAAAACAACTTAAAGCTATTTCATTAGCCTGTGAAATTCTATCAAGATTGCAGTGCGGCCATATTTCGGCTGTGCTTGACCAGTGTAAGAATGAGAAAGGGGAATCATTTTGCATCCCTTATGAGTCGATTCACAAAGTAGAGAAAATTATAAAACCTATTTTGGGACTGGGGCTAAACGCCCATTACGGAGTCGGAAAATTTGACTCTGCTGACATTTTATGGGATATTTATCAAGTAATCAGGCACCAAATTTGGAATGACCGGGATATCAGAGAAAGGAACAATTGGTGCGTTGATGCTTCACCGGCTCTAAAATTCGGATCAGAAGAATTAATTAAGGTTGAAAAAATTTTAGACTAAGGTTGTAATCTAATTTCAAAATTTTGGCGTGTAGTGAAGGTAAATTAGCGTGATTCAGAAGTTTCTAGTAGGGGAGTGTGGTAAGTATCGAAGTCGGCTAATTTGATGCTGTGTAATTGTAAATTTAAGGAGAAAGGAAATGAAACTACTCCAAGATGAATTTAAGAAAAGAGGATTCAACTACCAGTTAATAAAGAAGAACGATTCTGCTTTTCTTTATTCAATTAGTGAAGGAAAGAAATTGAGAGGGTTTGAAGTATTCCGAAAAAGAATTTCAAAAGCATCAATCGCCTTGATGAATGGCGTTGAAGTTATTAGAGAGGAACAAGAGGCATTCCCCTGCAATAACGATTTCGGGACATGGGCTTGGGCGTATATCACTTTGCCATTTGCTATGAAAAGATTTGAATCGATTAAATTGGTGGAATTGCAAAAATGAAATACTGCAAAACATGTAAATATTTTGAAAGAGGTAAATGGTACGCTATTCACGGGAATGAGACTGACTCTGAAGAACAACTAGGAGGAAATTGCCCATTATTGCTAAAAGTTTTGAAAATGAATAATTATAATCTGTTGTTCCAAAACGATATTTATATTCAAGAGTCTTTTGGGTGTTCTTTGCACAGGGAGAAAGAGTAATGCAATGTTCCTGCAATGCCAGCGGAAGCTATGATGAAGTAGATAATCAATTCTATGGTGTCAAAGAACGGAAAGCTAGAAAAGAACATAAATGTTATGAATGTGGTTCTACAATTAAACCCTTTGAAAATTATTTCTTTCACACTCTATTTTGCGAAGGGACAATCCGTAATTACAAAACATGTGAAAATTGTCAAAACATTATTTGGCACTTCTTTCAAGATGGTTGGATTTTTGGTTCAATCTGGGATACATTAAGTGATTATATTTATTATAATTGGGCGGATGATTTGCCGAGTTCCTGTATTTGTCAATTACCGCCAGTTGCACGAGATAAGGTTTGTGATATGATCGAAGAAATTCATCAGGATTTGGAGAAGGGATGATGAGTAAGAAATTTTATGCAATTAATCGTGAAACAGGTGAGCGCTGGAAGCCAGATAAGCGGCACGAGCATCAGTTCTTGGTTATGTACGATAGTGGGTATCTTGCAGTAGTTACTTATGATTTTTATACCTTCACTGAACCATTAGATCCTAAAATTTGGGAGAAAATTGAACAAGGATCACATAAAGATGGGAAGAAATGTCTTGGCGTTGGATGTATGTATTGTGATGAAGAGGAATAAATTATGTGGATTAAAGGAACACCACCTAAAGATAACAAAACGTATCTCCTGAAATATAAGAGTGGTATTATTTGTAGTGGCAGATACAGGTATGGCGTAATGTGCGAACCACAACCTGACGTTTTGGATTGGAGAAGTGATTGTTGTGGTAGGTTTGCAACACCAGTAGAATATGCTCTAACGGAGGATTAAATGAGATATTTACCGGAAATTGGAGATAGCGTAGCGGCAGAAAGAAAGGTTAAATCCTTAGCATTCCCGAATCTGATAATTGGGCCGGTAGTAAATATATTGGATGATGTTTGTTTTATCCACAATAATCCAGGAGAACCAATAGAAGCCTGGTTCAAATTGGTATTTAGTGAATGGAATTTTCAATTCTTACATAAAACAAGTGAATCATAAGAAATACTTGACGTAGTTGTCGATAATTTGTATATTCAGATATAATCAGTTTTGAGGAATGGCGGAATGGAATACGCACATACTGGAAGTTCGTCGGAAGGTATGATTGCCGGTGGAAACTAGCCGCATAATTAATATTATGCGGAATATGTCTAACAAGCCCGGAAAGACCAATGAGAGTTCAAATCTCTTTTCCTCAATTATAGTACTCATCTTCTAATGGTAGGATACAGCGACTGTGGAGATTTGGGTTTGAATCCCAATTAATCGTCTAAAGACCGGACCCCTCGAATGTTGTGACGCAGGTTCGAATCCTGCTGAGTGCCATTACTTATTTTTATATAAAGGAAAATTATGAATAAACCTAAAATTATCCCAACTGAAAAATTACTCCAAATGACGCAATCTGAATTTCAGAAAATTAAAGGTTGTGGTGTAAGTAATTGTGATAGTAAGAACATAACCGATAAAAGTGGTTATCCTAAAGTAGTCTGGCTGAATTGGGCTATCAGAGAACTTGATAAATTTTCTTATGGTTGTGTCAGCAGGGGTCATGCAAGGTTTTGTTATGTAGAATCAAGTGAGTATGGAGTTAAGAAATATAAGGAATTATTTGAGGTTGTAAAAGGATTATGACTAAAACACAAGAACAACACCAAGAAAGGCGCAAGAAGTTACACAATCATCTGAATGAAATTGTTGCTAATTGGACGGTATAAACTGGGAGACTATTAAATTCGCATTCAATTATGGAATTGATGGAATGGTCTTATGAATAGACGCAAAATCCATCTGATAGAATAGGGAGATTTGAGTCATCGGCGAACTCTTAAAGCAGTTAAAATATCATATATGAAACATTCGGAGGATTTAAACATGAAAATTGAAATGATTGAATCCCAGAGCAGAAGAGACTTCTATGCTGTTTATGTTTGTGAACATTGTGGGCTTAAAAAGAAAGGGTCAGGATATGATGACGATAATTTTCACCGGAATGTAATTCCTTCAATGGAATGTTCTTCATGTGGGAAATGTGCTGATTCTGATTATAAGCCAAGGGATACTAAATACAAGGCGTATGAGGTGGTGTGATGGGAAATAAAGAATTGTGTGAGCCAGGATGTTGTGATGGATGGTCTTCGTCGGATGGAGAGGCGGCTCATGGCTGTAATTGGTCGCCTGTGTGTTGTTCTACTTGTGGACATAAAGGGCGTGATGATTCATGTTGATTGTTTCACCGTCTTAGTTCAGTTGGTAGAACACCTGGCTTGTAACCAGGTTGTCGTGGGTTCGATTCCTACAGGTGGTTCCAGAAAATAGTTAAAGAAATATAAAAAAGTTTATCTTGAAGTTAAAAAACCTTAAAGTTTTCTGAAATTATGCCGATAAGGTATAATAAGGAGGAAGTCAATGACCGGCGAAGAAATGGATGTTATTAGAAAGAAAAAAGGTTGGAACAAAATAGAATTGTCAAAGAGATTAGGGTTGAGCAATATCACAATTAGTAAATATATCAATAACAAATCTCAAATCCCTAAATTGGTTGAAATAGCTATGAATAATTATGAAAGGGAGTGTAAGGGGGAGTAGATGGAAGATTTCAATGAAGATACAAAACAAGAATATGGCTTGCCGTCTATAGGAATTCCAGCAGAAATTTTGTTTAATCCTTTATTTTCGTGGGGTGAAAAATCATTATTTGGGTTCATTAGAATTTTATCAGCCCAGCCAAGTGGTTGTTTTGCGACTAATCATTATTTGGCTAATCTTATCGGCATGACTAGAAATTCATTATCTAGGTCTATTTCAAGATTAAAAAAGGCGCAGTACATTACAATTGAAGAAATTGATTATAGAGGATATAAGAAAAGAGTGATAAGGATAAATCCAAGGGCCGGAGAAATTTATCAACCACTTATAAATTTGGTATACCCAAAATATAAAAAAGTTGAAGACTGGATCGAAGACAAAACTGTTCTAAAAATGGCTAACAAATTGTCAAATTTTGATAAAATACCATCAGAGAATAAATCTGATACCATACAGGAATACAAAGAAAATCATGCAGGTATAAAAGAAAATTCACCAAAGATCACCAATGATAAAGATAGTAATGGTGAAATAGATAGTGAAATTAATGTTTCTTTTTCTTACGAAAAAGAAGTTATAGATTCTGACGAATCTATCTCACATCCTCAACAACATGTTGATTCAACTGTTTGTATGCCAACCGCACAAGAACATAATACAGTTGCTAACATAAGCGAAGCGCAAGTATCACCTGAACAGATTGAAAATGATATTAAGGTTCCGCCCACCCGCACCCGTAAAATTAAAGATATGTTCGAACCAAAACAAAAACCTACCCCTAAAATTAAAAAGAATATTGTTTCACTGATTGATTATTGGAATACTCTTAAAATAGTCCAACACAGAGCAGGAACGAAAACCTATAATGAAATTGCAGTTTGTTTAAACAAACTTATGCTGGGCAAATTCTTTGATAAAAATGGACCTTTCTCAAAATACGCAGATTATAAATTTTCAGAACAAGAGATAACAAACACATTGAACAGGTTTGCTTTGGCTGCTACTGATTTTAATTATGAACCAACAAATGGGTATAAGAAAACGCTCAAAGGGACGGGAATTGTACAATTTCTTCACAATCCTTTCGGAGAAAAAGAGAGATCATTGTTTTTAGAATATTTTGAAACTGAACCTATTGCAGTAAAAGAAACCATGCGAATGATTGAAGATGTTGACCCAAATATGACTGAAATTATTAAAGATGTATGGGTAAAAAAAGTAATGAATAAATATGTCCCCAAAAGTTATTCTAAAATGGACGAAAATAATTTCAGGAGGGCAACAAAAGAATTTCATCGCTGGTTTAATGAAAATAACAAAAGAATTCATCCTCAGTTTGGAACAAGAGGAACAGATGCTCAATCAAAAAGAAAAAGGGTTGAGTTGTTTGTTGAAATGCTTTTAAAAACAACCTTGACTACAAGCAAGATTCAGATTAGTTGGCTTTGTTCTACTTATAATTGGGAACATGCGTTTCCAAAGTGGTGTAACGATCAAGGGATTATGAATTGATCCTCCGAAATTTCTCAATTTTCAAGTAGTGGTGCCAAACAAATGGACTTGACTTTTTAACTGATAATTTGTATTGTCATAAGTAACGATTGGATGGTTTAGCAAGTCAAAGGAGATAACCAAAATGAATAAAAACATCGAGAAAATTTTAACAGTTATCGAAACACTTGAAGAGATGCAGAAGGGAAAGAACAGCTTCAGGATCAGGAGGATGCTAACTGAAACCACCAACTACCTTTATTCCATGGTTGATGTTATGGAAGAGGAGAACTAAGGAGGCACAATGAAAACAATCAAAGATCATTTGAAAGACGCTACCGAAATAGCAATGGATAATAGAGAATTGGAAAAACATTGCGGTAATGCCTTAGCTGAAATTATTCGTTTAGAGTCAGTTTTGCAGATTGCTCTTGATGAACTTGTGTCGTTCAAAGATGATTACACAGGTGAATTTGCAGATGATAGATTGCGAAAGTTAATGTTGAATAAAAGGAATAAGCAATGTTAAATTACAAGGGATATACCGGCACTGGTCGGGTAAATACTGAAACCCTTCTCCTCGAAGGAGAAATAGATGACGTCGATCTTTACACTCCTTATTCTGGTGTAACAGTATTTGAATTGATAACTAATTTTCGCTTAGCTGTTGATGAATTTATTACAGGGAAAACACTTGTTCATCCTACTGAATCTGGGGTGAAAAGATGTTCTTAAATGTTTCAATCTGGATTATAATTGGGTACATAATTTTCGGAGCAATTATGGGATTCAGATTGATCCCAATGGCTAAAACTAAAACAGAAAGGCTATTAACTCTTTTAGTCAGTGGCCCTGTTATTTGGATCTTATTTAGTTTTTATTATATTCGTGAAGTAGTAAAAAGAATAAAAGAGGTATTAAAATGAAACTAACACAATCTTGCCGGTGCGGAGAAGAAATCTCATTTGAATTAGCTACTGATGAAATTCTGTCCAGTCTATCTAAATGGTTCATTACCGAAAAATTGAAAGTATTAGGCTGGGATGTTATTGGGAGAGATATTCTTTGCCCTGATTGTTTATTTTCTATTAAAGAAGATGAAAAGTTTGGCGAGAAGTATGCAAGGCAGATTAAAAAAACTGATGATTATGACTATTTAAGATTCGCGACAGATCATATCAGAAAATTTGGGGCAGGGGTCACGATTTAAGCCGTTTTTAGCCATTACTGTACTTGGGTATTAAAAAGTTCTAAACGTGGCGTGGTGAACGCCTATCACTGCAAATTTGGGCATCTGGAGAAGGGAGTAGAATGACACAATTTAATACAAACGAAGATTTCTGGCCTACTCCTCGACCACTCGCCATGAAGATGATGAGGAAGATTAAGAACTACCCAGAAAATGTTTTAGACATCGGGGCAGGCAAAGGTAATTTAGTCGAAGCATTAAAAGAAAAATATGACCGGCACAGAAACTTAAACATTTCTGCAATCGAAATTGATACTGACCTTCAAGCGGTTCTTCGGGCAAAAGATATAAAAGTTATTGATTCCGATTTTCTCTCTTATTCTGGCCCTGATAAATTTGATTTAATTATCTCTAATCCCCCATTTTCTAATGGGGATTCCTTTCTGCTAAAAGCTATTGACATTATGTATTCTGGCCAGATTGTTTTCCTCCTGAATGCCGAAACGCTTAAAAATCCGTATTCAAACACTAGAAAAGATTTAGTCCAAAAACTAACTGATTTAAACGCCGAAATTGAATACATCCCAAACGGGTTTACTGACGCAGAAAGGAAGACCAGTGTAGAAGTTGCTTTGATTTCAATCGTTATCGAAAAGAAAGTTGAAGACGATTTATTCGGTGGCTGCGGCGAGAAAGCTAAAGAGTTCGCTGAAGAAGTAAAAGAGAAGCATGAAGTATCTACTGGCTTAAATGTAAAAGAGCTAGTAGTGGAATATAATGAGACGCTGAATCTTTGCCTTGATACTATTATCCAATTTTATAAAAATTACAGAAAAGTAGGCGCGTATATCCACCTGAATATTGGTGGAGAAAGCGACACCTTTCACAGTAAAGACCTAACAAAATTGATGCAGTATAAAGTAAATGAAACAGTTGTAAAACTAAGGGTCAATTATTGGAGGAAGGTTCTTGAACTAAAAGAAGTAAAGAACCGGATGACAGAAAGCAAACGAGCAGAATTTGAAATTGTTCTTAAAAAGCAAACTGACATGGAGTTCTCTGAGCATAATGTAAGAGCATTTGTTATAAACCTTATTGACAATTACGACGATATGTTGTCTAATGCGGTTGTCGAAATTTTTGACTGGCTGACCATTAAGCACCATTGGCATGAAGATATCCATTGTAAAAATGTTCATTATTATTCTGGCTGGAAAACGAATAGTTCTTATAAGATAAACAGGCGGGTTATTATCCCTTTTTACGGAGAATCGTTCAGAGGATGGAGAGGATGGAGTTTAAATTATCAAGTAGCAAGGAAATTGAAAGATATTGATATTATAATGAATTATTTTAACGGGATGAGTGAATTTGTTTCAATTATCGATGCAATAGAAGAGGCGTTTAAAATTAACCAATCCTCTGGAATCTTGAGTACGTTTTTTAAAATTAAGGTCCACAAGAAAGGTACATTGCACCTTGAATTTTTAGATAATGATATTTTGTCTAGATTTAATAGGGCAGCGGCGAAGCATAAGAATTGGCTTCCTCCTGCTTATGGGAAAGCGGCTTATGAAGATTTGAAACAGGAAGAAAAAATTGTCATTGACGAGTTTGAAGGCGAAAAGGAATATACGAAAAATTTAGGAATCTCCTTATTTATATGTGGGAAGCCAAATTTACAATTAGAGATGTTGGAATATAAGGAGGCAGTATGATCGGATCATATATGGAAGAGCATGAGCTGAAACAACTGGAAGAATTATTGAGTCATTCAGTTAAAAATACGATGAGTTGCTGGATAGAGACTATGATTAATGGGGCGGGAGCTTCTCTATCTTGTGATGGTAATATTTGTATTCCTCTCCTTAAAGCATTCGATACTATCACAAATAAAATTAAGGAGAGTTAAGATGAACAAAGATTTTAACGACACACACTCAATATTATTTAATTTACTCTATGGAGAACCTAAAATGAAGAACAAAGACCCGAATGAGAATACCGCTAACCCACAAGAAAAACCAATGAATAATACGATCATCAAGTACGTTAGGAAGAAGGACAACACTCCAATCGCTTGCTTAATTGCAATTAAGATTAACGATGAAGTAAAAATCGGCTGGAGTATGTTCCATGCGAAGGAAGAAGTAATTTCATTCAGCAAAGAGAAAGCTAAGAAACTTGCTTTAAGTAGAGCAAGAAATTCTGATCTTTACACTGAACATCTGGAGTGGAATAAAAAATGGAATGAGTATTCAAGTACAATCGTTCCTAATTTTCCTTCTTCATTAAAAAGGGAAATAGAAATGTTCATGGGGAGAGCAAGGAGATATTTTGAGGTTGAATATATCCAGAATTACTCGACTTGTAAGATGCACGCGAAAGAAGTAGAATTTGTTCTCCGGTCAGTTAATTCACCTAGCCATGAAAAATTCATAATGAATAAGAATGTAGTTACGTGGGTTCCAAAATGATCAATTATATAACAATAAATAAATAAATAAATAAATCAACTAAATTTATTACTTCAATCATTGCGTTCAAAAGAAACTTGGTGAATTTTTGATAATCGGAGACACAGAAGATGAATGATCTATATTCGGTTTTAGAAAACCTTGAACGAGACAATTATCATGAAACTGAAATTATTGATTTTTGTATTAAATATCTAAAATCATATTTAGAGAAAGGATATGACAAAGAGTTAAAACATTACACATATAAAGAACTTTATTATATGTTTGGCCGCTATGCATAAGGATATTTATGATTTTCATAACAGGTGATACACATGGAGATTTTAGCCGTTTTACTTCTGATAGGTTTCCAGCAGGTAAAAAATTAACATCAAATGACTATGTGATAATTACAGGCGATTTTGGGGGCTTTTGGTGTGGGTCAGAAAAAGAAAAACGGATACTCCAACAATTAGCTGATAAACCTTGGACAACTTTATTTATCGATGGGAATCATGAGAATTTTGATATTTTAAATTCTCTTCCCCAAATTAAAAAATTCGGAGGAATAGTAGGAGATGCTTTTAAGGGTAAAGTTTTTCATCTTAGAAGAGGATATATTTACACGATAGATAAAAAGAATATTTTTACATTCGGAGGAGGATTATCTGTAGATAAGGGATATAGAAAAGAAGGGTTATCCTGGTGGAAACAAGAATATCCTATTACAGAAGAAATTGATAGAGCTTGGGAATCTTTAAAATCAAATAAGCGAATTGATTATATCATTACGCATACTGTTCCGACTCTCTATATTTCCCGAAACTTTGGGGATGTTTGGGATGGTAAAAAAATAAGCGATCTTACTTCATTGCATTTACAAGATTTTGCTGATTATATTCGCGATCATCGAAAGATAAAAAGATGGTTCTACGGTCATTTTCACTTTCCTATCTTTGATAATGATAAAATTGGGTTGTACCAAAATATAATTGATATAGATAATCCGTTTTAAAAGGAGAATAAATTATGAAAAGTAGAACAAAATGGCTTACATTTTTAGTTACTATTTGGTTTATAACAATCATATCTCTATTATGGTGTGGTAGAGAAGTCAAGGCTTCCGAATTCCAAACAGCTAAATTGCTTGATTGCCAAGCTATTGTTGTAGATGAATCATTTATCCCAAAGGGGAACAAAACACATGATATTATTTGTTTCTGGAAGGTCGAAGTAAACGACAGGAACGTAGTCATGTGGAAAAAAGTAGGATCAAAAGAGTGTGGATTTATCAATGAATAAAAACAAAGACCTCCTCATTTTCGGGATTATTTTTTATGTTATAATTACATTCGGATTTATCCAAGTAGAGAGGAAGGCCGATAAACTTAAAGATCAAGTACAATCCTTAACTAATGAACTCGACAATAATTATAACCTTGACTTTTACTGGACGGATAGTGTAAAATTATCAAAATCAGAAGAAAATACTTTAGCTAAGAATATTTATTACGAATCAGGAATTGAAGGGTACGATGGAAAACTGGCTGTTGCTCAGGTGACTAAAAATAGGGTTGACTCTGGTAAATGGGGGGATACAATCAAAGAAGTGGTACATTCCCCTAGTCAGTTTTCTTGGACGTTAAAGGAGCAAGAAGAACCTAAGGGCATGTTATGGGAGGAGAGCCAAAGAGTAGCAAGGGATTTTAACCGAGGCTTAAGGATTAAAGAACTGGATTCAGCAATGTCTTATCATTCGGATTCCGTCAGGCCCAACTGGGCTAAATACGGTGATCCGATAATTAAGATCGGGAAGCATATTTTTTATAAAGGATAGTGTTGAATAAAGGAAACAATATGACTAAAAATATCATAGCTGTGATTGGATTGTTCATCGGGATATGGTTCAGCGCCACCAATATAGGAAGGATATTTTGTAAACAATCTACTCCTTCGATTAACTTTATCGTTATGGCGTTAGGGTGGACCGTTTTCATTTCTGCGATGTGGGTATTTTAGGGTATGATTAAGCGTGGCGAAATAGGAATGAAATTAGAAGCTGGTGAAATAGTTTATACTTCAACAGGAAGGGAGACTACCCCATTTCCCAAAATTGATTGTACTTCAAACAGGAAAACGATCAATACCACCAAGAGAATTGATAATTGGCTTATGCAGAACGCGATCCAGGAAGCAGAATCAAGAGGCGATGACTTTAATTTAAGGCAATTTATGGCGAATAAGGATCGGCCACATCAGGCAGACAAAGATTCCGCTGAGATGTATTTGTTTGGTGACTTTGTACCTTTGGTTTCGGAACAATTTCTTAAAAGTTAATTTAAATGGGTCTGTTATGTATTGTCTACATTGCGGAGATTGCTGTTTACGGATGTCACCATTAAGCGCACCAGAACCATGTCCGAACATTGACCAACGAGGCGATTTTTACTTTTGTGATAATTATAGAAATAGACCAGAGGCGTGTGTGAGTCATGATTTTCCATCAAATTATTGTCCAATCGGCGTAAGTAAATTAGGATTAGCAACTCCAGAAGAAGTAAGGCAAAGACTTGATGCTGGTTATGCTTTATTGAAATATGGCGGTGATGATGTTCACGTTGCGTTGAATTTATTATATCTTTGATGGATTAAATTTAGTTAATTGTTTTGGTGGTTATTCCGATAAGTATTAATTGTGCTTTATTAATGGGAGTGCAGCTTGGGAGGGCTGGGTGAGGGGATGGTGTGGGGAAGAAATTAAGTGAGGAGCAGATTAAGGAAGTGTGCCGGTTGTATGAGTGTGGAATTAGTGCGATTACTATAAGCGGAATTATTGGTGTCAGTTCATCTTGTATCAGAACATATTTAAGAGAAAAAGAATTTGATACTTCTTATCGGTTAATTCCAATTAATCCCGGCGATAAATTTGGACGATGGACTGTAATTGAAGAATTTCCACGGAAAAATAAAAGAAGATACTTCCTCTGCGAATGTTCTTGTCCTGATAAAATGAGAAAAGAAGTATGCATGGGAGGGTTGAGAGGAGGGAGATCCAAGTCTTGCGGTTGTCATAAGAAAGAAAAACAAAGTGATAGGAGGTTAAATTCAGGAATAGATTATACCGGCTATGTTTTTGGAAGGTTGACAGTACTCTATGAAGTAGAAAGAGACAACTCAAAAGCCCGCCAAGCAATAGCGCAATGCTCATGCCCAGACAAAACAATTAAGAAATATCAAATAGGGAATTTAAGAAGTGGAACGACTTCTTCTTGTGGTTGTCTTTTAAGCAAAAGAGTAAAAGAAAGAGAAACTTTTCAAGTTAAAGATTATAAAGAAATACACCCATTATTTTACAAGGTCGAAGAAATACAAGATTGTAAAGACGGGATTGGGATAGAGGTCCAGTGCAAGAACTCAAATTGTAGGAATTGGTTCACACCAACATCATTCCAAATACAAAGAAGGATCAGAGCAATAGAAAGACCTGAAAAACATTTGTTGGGAACTGAAAATAACTTCTATTTCTCTGATAATTGTAAACATTCATGTATTTTATTTAACTTAAAATCAGATCCATATGATATAGCCGATCCTTGGACTCCTTATGAGCTATCTATATTCTCAAAAGAAGTAAAGAACCGTCAATTTTTAGAATATAGCTATAACTTCTGCGAACTAGGAGACTGCGAGGATAACAAAGAAGGTCCGTTTCATGCTCACCATGTAATACCAAAATAACAAGAATGGATATTTGGACTTGACCCTGATAATGGGATTGTGGTATGTCAGAAATGCCATGATAAATTACACAAGGGCGAGTGTTCAACTGGCGCATTAGCAAAATTAAAATGTAATGAATAAGGACTAAGCATATTTATGGCAATTTCAATTCGTAAAGGGTCTGTTGACGCAGATTCAGAAAAACAGATTTTAACTCAACTAATTATTGATGATGTATTTTGTGAACAAATTATTCCTATTGCGAAATCAGAATATTTTGAAATGCCGACATCTAAGACTATTTTCCGGTGGGTGAAAGAATACCATGAAAAATTCAATAAATCCCCCAATCGGCTAATCTCCGATATATTTAATACTAAGTCTAAGAAGTTGTCTCCAGAAGACAGAGAACTTGTTGAGGACTTTTTATTTGGGTTATCTGATAAATATCTTAAAGATGGGGAGAATCAAAATAGTCAATACTATATTTCAGAAGCGAAATTGTTTTTAGAAAAGCAATCGTATTTGAAATTAGCAGAAAAAATTTCAAGTTATGCAAAATTAGATCAACCAGACGAAATCAAAAAAGCATTAATAGATCATAATAACACAACTGTTTCAAGTGGGATTTCTGTTAATTTAAATGATCCAGAAGTGGCGAAGAAAATTTTAAAGAACGAAAAAAAGAATAAATTGTTTAGACTACCTGGGCAACTAGGTGAAATGATTGGAGATTTTGAGGCTGGCCGCGTGTACGGTCTGTTAGCTCGGTCGGGAATTGGAAAATCTTTCTTCTTGTCTGAGCTTGCTGTTTGTGCTGCAACTGAAAAATATAAAGTATTAATGGCCAATTGGGAAATGAACCTTGACCAAATCGGCGTAAGGTATTATAAAAGATTGGCTGCAATGGGCGATGAGGCTAAAGCATGGTTATACCCTGTGATAGACTGTGCATCGAATGCCAACGGTCTTTGTAAGAAAAAACAAAGGAAGAGTAAAGTATCATTAATTAATAATGTTGGCGATGTTCCTAAATTTGGAGACCATAATCCAGAATATAAGCCCTGTGATGCTTGTAGAGGTTCAAAAGATTATAAATTTTCTGTTTGGCATGAATTAATTTATAAAGACAAATTAAATGATAAAAGATTAGAAAAAATATTGTCATCTTTCAATATGATGTTTGGTGATAACGTCAGATGTTGCCCTTTCCCTAAATTTAATGCAACTATTAATGACTTAGAAAATGAGATTAAGTGGTTGGGACATAGAGAGAATTTTATCCCGTCAATTTTGACGGTCGATTACGATGGACTTATTTTACCTGAAAGGTTTTATAATGAACAACGCCATAATTCAGATGAAATTTATAAAAAAATTGGATCATTGACTCATAGATACGGGTTATGCACTTTCATTGCGAGCCAAGTGAATCGCGAGGGGAGCAAGAAGGCTAAGGCATCTGCGACCGACATTGGAGAGGATTGGAGGAAGTATCAGCATTTGGATGGCCTGATCATGTTAAACCAGACTGACGCTGAAAAAGAAGCTGGTATAATTAGGGTTAGTATGGGGAAAGTTCGTGATGGGGCTTTTAATCAATCTCATGAGGTCGCCGTTCTCCAGAATCTTGCAGTTGGTCAAGCGATGTTAGACTCTGAAATAATTGAAACTGATTATGGCAATTAAAAATACACCGACCGAAAAAGCGAATGGGTTACTTAGGGTTTCAAGTATTTATAACCGTGATGGAGAATCTGATTCCCACAAACAAGTTCTCCTCTTCCAAAACATAGCACTAGGCCAACCTTTCCTCAATTCAGAATGGGTAGGCGAATACGACTCTAAATAAAACGTTAGGAAACACCATGACAATCAAACAATACCTTAACACACCACCAAATGAAAACGATTTCTTCTTTGCCAGTTTAAGAAAACTATATCAACAATTATTCCCTTGTAAGCACAAATGGGAGAAAGTTGAAAATTTTACACGCAGATGTGTTTATTGCCAAGATGAACAAATTTTAGGGTATCACCAATTTGGGAACATTAGGACAAGTTGGAAATCAGTTAGGATAATTTAACCCTTGACACCGTCTAATATATTTGATATATTAACCGAAAGAAGTCGAATTACTTAAACAAAACTAAAGGGTCACAAAAATGTTAATGATTCTTGTAGCAATTATTGTAGCGGTAGTTATTTCTGGTGTTGTTCTGTTTTATGCCGACTCAAATGATTCTATTTTAGCAGGCGTTTTTGGACTTTTTCTTGCTTGTGGTGCTGGATTTGCTACTATAGTATTCGCCATCCAAGGTTGGAATTTAATTGGAGCTGAATACAAAGCCAATATCATCAACCGTGAATACGGCACTAATTACACTCAAGCAGAAGTATTTTATGCAAGTGACGTAATCGATACTATCCGGCAGCTTGATCGCCAGCGGATTGAAATCAACGGTAATATTATGAAGAACAAGGAGAAGTAAGGAACACTACAACAATATACTTATCAAATTTTGTAACTTTTACGGCAATTTGGATATTGGGTTGTTTCCTTGTAGAAAACGGAATGAAGATAGAATCAGTCTCTTGGATTATGTTCTGGGGATATTTCTTTGGATTCTTTGGAATAAAAATTGCTGACTATTTCTTTAAATTGTAAAGGAAAATTATGGATGATGACGAATATAGAATCTTAAAAATTACACTTGTTTTAATCATAGGAATGTCAATAATTATTGCATTTAATTGCCATTAGGAGAAGGACATGCGAAAAGTTGAATATTGGATTGACAATTGCTACGAGTGTCCATATCACGAGGATGCAGAGACAGATGAGTTTGACTCATATTGTTATGAACACAAGACGTATTTTATTTATGGTGAAACTTGTACTGGTGGCTATGGTTCATTCCCAGATTGGTGTGAACTACAAACGGATGAAGCTAAAGATAAATAAAAATAAAATAGGTGTTATTCTGATTTAATTCAAGTGTTATTGTGTTTTGGTATAGATTTAAAGACGATAAAACTGGATTAAAAAGAGTTATTAAGAGATATAGAGAAAGTATTAACCGATTAGAACAAAATAATATTTCAATTCAGGATAATTATGCTACCAATCCCATGCTTTTCAAGCCGCTATGTCAGCAACCTTTACAGTAAATATAATGAATTTGGTTGTAGGTTTAAAGAGTGGCAACTTTATACGCAAGCATACTGTGTTCTTGATTTTGATGTAAGATAATTATTGATCCTTAAGCCCCGGTTGAAATCCCTTGTAATGAATCAGCAGATTGGGAATCAGGAATAATTGACAGTTGGGATTTAAAATTAGTTGAACATTATGAAGAAACAAAAGAAAATTATAGTTAGACTCCCAGTTCCAAAGAAGCCGAATAAGATTGAAAAGTCTAAAAAGGTTTATGACAGGAAGAAGGTGAAGTAAGTAATATAATCGGAAGATGAACCGGACGGCAAGGTTCTGATTTGCTAAATCAAGGATGGGGTAAAACCCAAACAGGTTTGACTCCTGTATCTTCCGCCATTGGAGAATTGACAGAATGGTAATGTGTCGGTCTTGAAAACCGTAGCCTGGGTTAAACCAGTGTGGATTCGAATCCTACTTCTTCCACCATTTAACACAAAGTAACACTTTCCGTAACTTTAGGTGTACCGGATGCACAATAAAATAATCAAAACGCTATGCAATGCCAATTATTCTGTCCACATCGTAGGTGGAGCAGTACGCGATCTTCTTTCCGGTGAAACACCCAACGACTTCGACATCGTAACGAACGCAACCACAGATGAAATCATCCCTTTATTTCCTGAGTACAAGGTGGATTTAGTCGGGGAGTTGTTTAACGTCCTGATAATTGAGGGGATTGAAGTCTCTTCGTATCGCACAGACTGCTATAAGGATGGAGAATTAGCGAGTTGCACTTCTGCATCTACTATTGAAGAAGACCTTTCCCGCCGCGACCTTACTATCAATAGCATTGCACTTTGCCCAATCAGCGGAGACATTATTGACCCGTTCGATGGTCTTTCTGATATCAAAAATAAGATAATCAAATTCACAGGAAATCCAGAAGACCGGATTAAGGAAGATCCTTGCCGGATACTGAGAGCCTGTAGATTCCTAGCTAAAATTGGCGGAACATTTGATAACGAAACGGATTATGCGTTAGACATAAATGGACGATTAGTTAAAACAATAGCGCCTGAAAGAATCAGAGCTGAAATTATAAAAGCCATGAGTACAAAAGGGGCATCATTGTTCTTTGATTCAATGGCGTATATTGGAATCTTAAAATTTATCTTAAAAGATCTTGATTTCTGTTACGGCTTAGACGGTGGATCACACCATAACGAATCAGTGTTTGAACATTGTATGATTGCTGGTGATGCAATTCACCCTAAGTTTCCCTTACTTAAACTGACTGCCTATCTCCATGATTTAGGAAAATATCAGTCATCTGAATATGACGAATACGGAGAGATTACCTTTCATGCTCACGAGAAACTTGGCGCTGATATAGTAGAAGAAGAATTAAAAAGGCTTAAATTCAGTAATGAAGAAATTAAGTATATCTCTCACCTTATCGAATTCCATATGCGGAGTTTAAGGGATATTTCGCCAAAGGCTATGAGGCGGCTGATTTCTAAATTTTACGAAAACGATATAAATTATAAAGATTATCTGAGGTTAAAAATTGCTGACCGGAAAGCGAATTTAAAGAAAAATCCCTTTACAATTCAAGAAATAAAGGTTATGATACGTCTGTTCCAGATTGAGATGAATTGCGAGAAACCTACTTTCTCAGTGAAGGATCTAGCGATTGACGGGACCGATGTGATGCAGGTTCTTGGAATCGAGCCAGGGAAGAAGGTTGGGGCGATTTTGAAGGGATTGTTTGAGGCTGTGCTGGATAATCCTGAATTGAATACTGTTGATAAACTATTAGAATTGGTGGAAAATGTTGAAGGCACTGAAAAGGTTTAAGGCCGAAAACGCCAATTCTATTGAACTAATCATCAATGAATTGCAAGGGATAGTGAATAAGTACAGAACACCCCAAATTCACCAAGCGTAGCCGTTTCTAAGCGTGATTTGAAGAGCCTGGCATACCTGACTATAGGAGAATGGTAAAATCGCTTAAACCTTTAACTGCATAGCAAATAAGGAGAAATGAAAAAGCACCTTAGAAAAATGGATACACCTCCTGAAATTATAGAGTACGTTATGAAGCAATCAAATATGAATCAACCTTAAATAGTAGCATATTTCATTACTTAATTGGAGTAGAACAAAATGGGTAATTACGCAGCAACGGTAGTCAAAATTGATAACCTTAGACCCCACATGGATGCCCAAAAATTAATCTGTAGCACGATTTTTGGGAACAATGTAATAGTCTCTATTGACACCCAAATTGGTGATATTGGCCTTTATTTCGTTCCAGAGTGCCAGATCTCGGAGGCATTTGCTACCGGCAACGACCTTATCCGCCGTAAAGATAGTGAGGGTAAATCAGCAGGCGGAATGCTTGACCTAAACAGAAGAATCAGAACGCTTAAATTAAGAGGCGAAAAAAGTATGGGATTTTGGATTCCTATTTCTTCTCTTAATAAAACATTCGAATCTCTTAATAAACCAATTCCAAAAGTACAAGTTGGTGACGAATTTGAAGAATTAAACGGAGTCCCTATTTGTTGCAAATACATTGTCCCAGTTAAATGGAAGCCTGCTAATCCTTCGGCAAAGAAAGGGAAGAAGCCTGTAGAGTCTAGGCTTATTGATGGCCAATTTTCCCAACATTTCGATACGGCACAATTAGCCAGGAATATGTTCAAGATTAAAAAAGATTCTTTGATTTCAGTAACTTATAAGATGCACGGGAGTAGTGGAATTACAGGAAGAGTCCTTGTCAAGAAACCGCTGAAACTATATGAAAAGTTGCTGAAGAAAATTGGTGTTAATATCGTCGATTCAGAATATGATTACATTTACTCAAGTCGTAGAATAATTAAAAACGGTAAAATGATAACCGGGCCGGGATTTTATGGGGAAGACCTTTGGACTCATTCAGGAGAACAGTTCAAAGGTAAACTTCATAAGGGCGAAAATATTTTTTACGAAATTTGCGGATTTACCCCAGGTGGAAGGCCAATTCAAAAGAATTTCGATTACAGTTGTAAGCAATGTGAGTACAAGATTTATATTTA